>Ga0156400_1042_pt1 | contig 78118 bp, 69 predicted proteins | sample RifOxyA3_FD_108044 | JGI IMG/M metagenome (GOLD analysis project Ga0156400, IMG submission 108044) | Deltaproteobacteria bacterium RIFOXYA12_FULL_58_15
TATCGCCAGAGTCTCTCGGCAGGTGGTCCACGCTATTTGATTCATTTCACCCCGGGTGGGTGCTGGCAGGGCGCGAGGGATGGGTGGCTCATCTCGTGTGGTTTGCACGTAGACGCCGTCTGTGACCCTCGAGTGCAAGTGGATGTTCAATTACCTGGCCATGTGCGACGACGCGCGGTGAATTGCGGTGCGCGACGCTGGGTGGGCGTGGGAGATTCAAGATGCGCACAGAGAGAATCAGGCGGAAGACGCCTGTGCCACCAGATCCTTCGAGACCCTGTGTCGTGTTGCCATTTCCACGGACTCCAGTTGATGACGTCTAGACCGATACCAAGGGCAATCAATTGTTTCTGATCGTTTCCCAGCCGGCGGCCAGTTAGTAGCGTGGACGATGTTGCGTCATTGACATGCTGTTGTGGACGAGTGTTGTTCCGAACAGCAAAAGAGCAACCGTCTTGAATAGGAAGCAGGGCATGGGCAAGACCGTCAACATTCCAAGAACACGACTCTATGATCTTCACCAACACGCGGCGTTCGAGTGTACCGGCAAGCTCGTTGTTGGCGATCCTGCCGGCATCACGAGCCAAGGCGAAAAACAGCCAGTGAGCTACCGACCCTGCAAGTCAATCAAGGCAGTGCCCGGCAACTGGGTGGTCTTCACGCGGCATCCCAAGCCGAGGTTTTCCACCTATGCGGAACCCGAGGTGGCCCATCTCATCGCGTGCCATGAAGACCTAGCGAAACGTGCAGTTGAGATCGAAGAGGCGGCGGTCAAGGTCGGACGGTTCGTGGTGGAAGGTGGGCAAGCCTGCATCGTTGATGCCAAAAGGCGAGATGATCCCGCATTGCTCAAAGAACTGGAGTATGGCGCAGAGGAAAAGGTCATAGAGGGCTGCGCGTTTCTTGTCAGCGCAGGTGGCTCTAGCCAAGCTGCGCGACCAAAGCACCGTCACTTTGCTGCTCGACTTGGTTGACAACCCAGACTGGCAGGCCATGGCACCGTGGCTTTGCGCTGCAGTGTGCGAAATTGATCCAGAACACGCTGCGCCCGAAATGTTGAAGCGATTGGAGTCGGCTGACAAAACCATGCAACCAGTTTTTGCCACAGCGATTGGGCACCTGCGCTATCAGCCGGGCGCGACCGAGATCCGGAAGCGTTTGCGAGCCAAAGCTTCGCGGGCCTATGCAACGGCCGCCTTGCTCAGGATGAACGATGAGAAGACCATCGCGGGGCTCGTTGATTCCCTTCAGGCTGGTATGGAGTGGCCCGACTTTCTGCTCGTGAACAACGTGATCCGTGGCTCCAGACTCGCTGAAGTCGCACGGACTCTGCTGACAAAAGGGGACCAGGCAGGTTGGAGTGGAGGCTGGGGAAGGGACCGCATCGAGCTTTTGGAGACGGCAAATCATTTGGGCATCGCAGAAGCAAACGACGCTTTGCAGAAACTCGCAGACGACACGGACGCGAGGCCGGCCGCTCGTTGGCGAAGTGCCATTGCTTTGCTGGAAAGCGGTGATCTGCGCTATCTGCAATTCCTGCTGGATGCGATTCAACCAGACAAATCCGAGCCCGCTGAAGAATTTGGTGGGAATCGTGAAGCCAGGGAAGCAGCTATCGGTGCACTGCATCGTTGCGCCAAACGCGATCCCACAGTCAAATTGCCGATCCTCGATTCGCTCCATACAATGCGGCTCAACCCGGACAAGAACCCGAGCCTTGCCTACGCGGCGCAGAACGTGATCAAGGATCTGACGGGGTTCGAGCGCTACGCTGAGTTTGATGCCTGGCGGGCAAAACAGACTTCGCCATAGGGTCTGCAGGGCGCAGAGTCACGCGGACCATAGAAGGAGCCATGAACGTGTGCATGGCTAATTGACAAGTCTACGAAATTCTTTCTGCATTTGGCAGACTGACAAAGTCCGCAAGAATCATTCATGCTGATTGAGTGCATGAGGTTTGCCATTTTGCTTTTCGTCCATCCTGACGGGCGAATCCCTCAATCCAAGGACAAGGCAATTCTGTACAAGAAGCTCCCACGTCGACGTGACAATCTTGTGGCCGCGGTCGTTGTGGAGACCGGTGCAGGAGGAATCGTTGAGGTCATCACCGTGCTTGTCCATTTCGAGGTGAAACGATGAGAGTTTTCCACCAACCCGATATTGACTATGTCTCGATCGATTTCTCGAATCAGGTCGAGGCCAAATCTTACTTCGAACACGGGATCATCGTCCGACTGGATTCCAGGGGCCATGTCATAGGACTGGATATCACTGATTCCAGTTCGTTTTTTTGGGGAGGGAGGAGATCGGCATGAAGGAGGCATGTCGAATTCTTGGGATCTCCGAATCTACTATGCGCCGCCGCATCAAGAAGGGTCTCATCAAGTACCGAAAGCCAAACAACAAGGACTATCGGTTCAAGGGCAAGGACATTTTAAGTGCAGCCTGAGCCTTGAAGCGACTACTGCTCGATGCAGTACAACATCCTCTACGAACGTTATGACTACCCAAGTCTCGGAGTGTTTGAAAGTCGCAAGCTGACGCGAACGCTTACCTTTGCTCCAGGTTCTGGGCCAACTGGGGTTTGGTTTGAAGATGACACCAAGTAATTCGGCGAATCGCGGCTCGGTGCTTCTCTGTGCAGTCGCCTGTTTTGCGTACAACCACGCGCACGCAGAAACCGCAACGGCAGCATCAGAAGATCCCTGCATTGAAAAGGCCGCGTCTGTCGTTGTCCTGTTGGATGAGCATGTCCTTCTTCTCTGCGACTCGGGCAAGACGGCAAAGGAGTATGCGGTTACTTTGGGAAAAGGCGGCACGGCCAATAAGAAACAGGGCGACAACAAGACGCCCATTGGCACCTATGCTTTGGGGTTGCCGCAATTTTCCGATAGATTTGGGATCTTCATTTCGGTGGGTTACCCAACTGAGCCTCAGAAACAACAGGGCTACACAGGTCAAGCCATAGGTCTTCATGGTCCGGATCGTCTCTTCACATGGGCAGGCGGGCTCAATACGATGATCGATTGGACGCAAGGCTGCGTTGTAGTCAAGTCTGACGAAGCCATCGGTGAAATTGCCGATTGGGTGAAGAGCAGAAAAGTCCGGCTGGTGCATTTGGTGGTGGAGCATTAGCTCCACCGACCGAGTCTCAACTTGAGCCTCGGCGGATCAACTCGTGGATCTCATTGCCTCTGCTGCGCGAGACCCCGAGGGTACGGCAAAACGCAGAGGGTCTCTCGTCGTCGCCGAATACGGCGAAAGTTGATCGGATCTCCGGTCAATCAGCTCGGGTACACATTCCATGCTTCGACAAGCTTCCACTTGCCTCGGCGTTTGCCGACCACGCCAGAGATCGACCAGCCGACCTTGCACTGTGAGCTGATCTCGGCAGGCACAGTGATCGGTCCCAAGGGCTGGGCTTTCCCTTCCAACATGCCGTCCAGCCAGATCGCGCCCCTCTCGACCTTCACGATAGAAAAGTGGTCCTCCAAATCGTCGTCTTTGGGATCAACTCCTTGCCAATCCGTGAACTCGTGAAGATGCATGGCGAGTCCTTCAGCCTTGGGCAAATCCCGTGCAGCCTCAGCACCCTGTTCGATGGCGTCTTCCGCCTCTTCACGGTCAGCATAGCCTTTCTCGCCGAGCCACTTGGCGAGCTTCTTCGTCATGGTTCCCGCCGCCCCAAGGATCTCTTTGCTCGCCATGACCTTGCGGATCATAAAGTAGTCGAGAAACTCGCCGACATTGGACAAGATCTTGTCGGGACCAAAGATGTCGCAAAACTTCTTGCCCTTGGCGCTCTCTTTCTCGAAGATCTTGGATTCATCTTCATCAAGATCCTGGTAGGCATAGCCGTTGAGGCAATGTTGCAGCAACTCAGCTGTGCTTGCGTAGTTGCGAAAAGTTCGAGCTGACATGCCCTTCTTGAGATCCGCAAGAAAAGCATCGAATGTTTCGGAGATCGTAGGCTTGGCGACGTGCTCGGGGCTCTCGCCAACGACTCTGAGCTTGGACTTCTTGGTTGTCATGGCGGATCGTTCGACCATATTCGGGGTCGGATGGCAACGATCTCCAAAGATTATCTTGCGGGGAACGGACGCCTGTAGCAGAAGAGATCCCGCAAGGGCTTTGCTCATGAGATCTCTTTTGACCGTATTCCTGCTCGCGCTGCTTGCGAGTTCATGCGCTGCGACGCAGAGGGCGGAAAAGCCTCCGAAGCTTTCCGCTTGGATCTCCCAGATCCCTGTCACCAACTCATCATGTCCAGACATGGACCTGCGTGGCGAGGTCGCAGAGGCAGAGGAGATCGTTGCGTCTTTTGCAGTTGCAAACGGATGGGAAGAAACGCTGGCACGCAAGACATTCGATGCGGTTGAGATCTTCAAAACGCATAATGCGTTGTGGCAGCGCGTTCTCTCGATCAACGGGATGCCACTCGATACGGCATTGCCACCCGGTACCACGATGGTGGCTGGGATCGAGAAGCGAGTCCTGGTTGCCGTTTGTCCTGACGAGTATGCCAAAGTGTATCCAGAGTATGGGAGTCAGCCAGACTCATGGCGACGGTTGATTGCTCACGAGATTGCCCACCGCCTGCATGTGAACCTCCTCGACGGGAACGAAGATGCGATGGGTCCGAGTTGGTTCTTCGAAGGATTCGCCGTGATTGCTGCTGGGCAGACCCTGGATCATGGGCTGGTCTACACCACGGCGACAGAAGCGTTTGCAGGCGTGCGCGAAAAGGGGCCATTGGCCTATCGTCGTTTCTCAGCAGCGGTTCGTTACTTCCTGAAGGAACATCCTCTCAAGGAGCTGGTTGACCATGCAGGCAAGGAGGATTTTGAAGGCGGGCTTGAGACTCAAACTCACCCTGCTCCATCTTCATCAGTAACCGATGATGAATCTTGCGCCATCATTGTGACAGACGACGACATTCCGTCTGGGTCTCCAATCGCCGGAGCGCTTTATGTTGAAGAAGCCGCGTTTGGCAAAGGGTTGCTGACCGCCGATGTGGTAGCCGCAGCACAAGGTTTCAAGAAAGCGGGCCTGACGTGTGTCGATGTCATTGATTCCCATGATGGCGCGATAGATCCAGATCCTCTTGGAAAGATCGGCGTTCCTGTTTTGACTCCTTCAAATACCGAGGGATGGGTCTGGCCGTTCCTCGGTCCCATGAAGAAGAAATACGTCATCGCTGCATTGATAGGTTTTCACTCCAATGCAGGGCAACTGGGATTCCGCGCTCATACGATCAACGACGGGATCAAAGCGCTGAGCATCGACAGTAAGACAGTGGGCGAAGTGGCGCACCTCCTCTTGGGACTTGGTTCTTTTGACATTCCTGTTGGTTTGGTTTCTGGGGATATGAACGCCGTCGCCGAGGCTCTTGGTCTTTGTCCTCAGGCCGGTGGAGTTGTCGTCCGGTGGTTGTCAGATCAGGGAGAAACGGAGTTTCTTTCTTCGGAGGCTGCTGCTCAGCGTTTGTCCCAGTCAGCAATTCAAGCTGTGGAGAGAAGGGGATGCCTTTTCCGGCCATCACTTCCTGTAGACGTTGCTGTTGCGACGTACTCCAAAGAAGCCGTGCGGGACAAAGCCAAGACATGCGATCGGGATTGGGAAAAAGAGATGAGGGAATCTGGGCTTGAGACCAGACATGGCATCGAAACGGGCACCAATATGCAGGCGGGTCTGACAAATGGAAGCCTTCATTGGTCATCAAAAGTGCACGGCTGGCTTTCTTGCAGATAGCATTTGCCGCCAGCTACCTCCGTGGCTCAAACAATTGGGAAGCCGTCGACAACGGTTACAGAGCTTTCAAGGAGAAGCGGTTCTCGGATGCCGTTCAATTTTACGCAAAAGCATTGGAGCAGAATCCGTACGATGTGCCAACACGGTGTCGTTTGGGCGCGGTTTACCTTGATCTCGGAGAATTGAAACGGGCACAGGAGATGTTCGCCTATGCTCTCGGTAGGCAAGATGAAATTGGAGGTCCGCTGATGGAAAGTTGGTGTTGGATTGGAATTGCGGAAACCGAGAACAAGTTGGGCAATGTTGAGGCTGCACATCATGCAGCTCGCAAAGTGCTTGAGCTTCCTGATTCCAAGGGACGCCACGAGAAAGCCAAGAATCTGTTGGGTATAGGCGTTAAGTCAGGCCTTGGGGAAGATTGAGAAGTGGTTTCTTGTAACGGTGAAAAAAGAAGCGAAGTTCATCCGTTTCCTACTCAGCCTCCGTCTACTGTTGTGTCGTACTTGACGCCATCCGGCGCGGGCACGGGAACGTTGTGCAAAGACGCTTTTACGGGTTGCAGGGTCTTGCGGTGACGGGGGCGGGTTTAGGAATCCTGTTCCACAGGCTCACGCGCGGGTGCAGCACACAAAGACCGACGAAACCCGGGTCATGTTCAGCAGCGGTGCCAGTTCGGTCCACAAGAACGAGGGCACGCGTTATTGGTGTTGACATATATCGAGCACCGACATATAACGTAAGGCGTAGTGGAGGTAAGTCGCATGGACGTTGATCGCATCAAAAATGCTTGTTCCGAAACACTTGTGGTCAATCTTCTCAAAGAGAAGCCGATGCATGGTTACGACATGTGCAAGGAGATTGAGAATCGTTCGAGCGGGTATTTCGTATTGAAGCACAGCACTCTGTACCCGCTGCTGCATCGATTGGAGAAAGAAGGATTGGTCAAATCGAAATGGAGTGAATTTGATGCAGGCAAACCGCGGAAATATTACTACCTAACGAAGAAAGGCGTTGCCCATCACGAAAAGACCATCGAGTCGTGGCGCGAGCTAGTGGCTTCAATCGGCCACCTCATACCTGAGGTGGCCACATGACTTTTGGACCGTATCTAGCCCAGCTCGAAAACGCTCTGGAAATACCCTACCCAGAAAGGGCGGAAGTCATCTCTGAAATTGCAGCGCATCTGGAGGATCTCTGTGCCGATCTTATGTTCAACGGAACGAGCGAAACCGAAGCGAGAGAAGAAGCGATTCGAGCGATGTCTGCTGATGCGGGGTTTGTTCGGGAAATGGCCGATGTTCACCAAACTGCCATCGCCAAAGCCCTTTCAAAGCTTCCCCGCAACGTATCTTTGGGAATTGAGTACAGTGCTATCGCACTGGTTGGTCTGTTTTTGGTTTTCATCACAGTTCTTCAGGAGGCTCCCATGATCGAGTTTTTGGCAAGTGGCGGTCTGTTCATGATCCCCATCAATCTGGCTGGTATCGCTATTGTGTTTTTGGGGATCGAGAGGATCTATTCCTTGTTCATCAAGAAGGACCACTCGCAAGAGAATCTGGAAAAGAGGTTGCTTTCGCTGGGCTTCCTCGCCGTTGCCTGTGTCATGACGGGAGTGATTGGCACCCTGGTTGGCTTCTACCAAGCGTTCTCAGTGGCCGATCAAGTCGCGTCCAAGTTTGACGGTGTGTTCCCAATCTTCGAGGTGACTAGGATTGCCATCACCACTTCCATTTGGGGCATAACGCTAGCGTTCATTGCGGTAGTGGTCCGATTCATCGCAAAAGCAAAAGCGACGCGAATTCTGGGGATGCGCTCGTTGTCCACCTGATTGCAGTGATTCGAAACGAGCGGAGATTGTCCGGTGCGTGGCAATAGAGGAACATTGGCGAAAATCGACGGATGACATGAGCATTGGAACTCAGATAGTGATCGAAAGCTGGCGCAATTTCGGCTTTGGCATTTCGTTCCTGCGAGCTTGTTTGATTTTTGTTCTTTTCCGCATTGGTTCCATGTTGAATCTTTTGTTCCTCGGCCTGGATCACATCTTCTTCCCGGGCTTTCGACGAGTTGAAGTGGAGAACCCGATCTTCATTATCGGTCATCCAAGAAGCGGTACATCATTTGTTCACCAACTGCTTTCCGAATCGCATCAAATAGCTGCGTTCAAGGCGTGGCACATCTTCTTTCCGGCGCTAACCTCAAGGGTGTTTGTCAGGCCGCTGGTTAGGTTCCTTTCCAAGAGAGGATTGGACGAGTTGATACCAAGCGCAACGGGCCATCGAGTCGCGCTAGATAGCGTTGAAGAAGAGGAATTGTTGTTTTTCCACAAGCTGGACACACAATTCGCCATTATTACAACGCCGCTTGGTTTTGCTGAGGTAGATCATCGAGAACTGCGCTTTCACGATCTGCAATCTCAAACAAAACGCACTAAGTCAGTGCGCTTTCTTAAAGGCTGTTTCCAACGGCACATCTACTATACGGGACGAAAACAGATCTTCGCGCAGACCCATTTTTCAACCCACCGTATCAAGACCCTTCTTGAAGTTTTCCCCGACGCAAGATTCATCTACATGGATCGCTCGCCGTTCGAGACTTTGCCTTCGTATTTCTCTCTCAACCACGGCGTTGTGGATCAGGTGTGGGGCATGGGAAATTTTGAAGCGGAGCAGATCTCTCGATACTTCCGCAACCGTTACCAGGCGAGCATTGAGCTGTGCCGGTATTTTCATGATGTCGTCGAAAACGAAGAAATCGACAGAAAGAAGATCTTGAAGATTCAGTATGATTCGCTTCGCAATGACCTGGTGGGTGTGTTCGAAAACATTGTGTCATTCGGGGGTTTGGAACCAAGCGGAGAACTGAGAGCTCTCGTCCAGAATCGCGCGGCGAGACAGCCGCATTATCGACGAGTGCACGAAGTACGTCCAATCGAACATTTTGGAATTGGCGAAGATGAGGTGGCGAGGGACTTTGCTTTTCTGCTTGAAGGCAGATCCACTTAGAACACATTCATTCGTCATCAGCCTGGTTCGGAGACACTGCGCAGCAGGGACGGAAGTGGTGTGTGGGCGAATGGGATTGAAGCTTGATTGCAGTCACTGTAGTGGAATTGACCTTGGCTGTTGCGGCATTCACTTTCCACCACCCACATGGTTGGCTCGGTTGCTCTGGTTGACGGCTTGTGGTTGGTGACGATAGGCGAAGTGCATGGAGACGAACGAGCAAGAAGTTGCATACGACAAGTTGCAGGCGGCCCACGAGCTTCTCGAGCGTGGGCACCTGGAGGCGGCCCACAGCGCCTTCGCTGATCTGCTTTCGGGATTGCCCGCACCAGAGGAGTTGAGGGGGCCTGCGGAGGCAGGACTGGCCCAAGTGTGCCTCGAGCAAGGAAGACTTCACGAAGCGATGGCCCACGGCCAACGCGCCCGGGATCTCGGGCAGGCCGATGGACTGGCAGTCATCGGTGAGATCCTCAGGCGTCAAGGCGACAGGGACGGTGCGGCGGATGCGTTTCTATCAGCATACATCCAGGAACCGTTTGATTGGACCCGCCTTGCCACCTATTGCGAGCTGACCGGGCGTCCTCACCGCGACCCATCTCGAGACGGACACCAACCTCCAGCCAATCCGTTCGCCCGCTTGTGGTTGTACCGCGATCTCTTGGGGCAGCTGGCGGAGACGGAGTGCGGACACACCTTCACCCGCACGGCGAGGCTCGCCAGAGAGCACGGCATCGATGCCATCGAGTTGTTCCAGGTTCTGAATCATTATGATGTTTGGTGCGATTGCGAGGCTTCCGGCGCGTGGGCACATGGTGACCATGGGGCACAACGCGTGTGGCTCGCGGGTTGGTTTGAGGGCCGCCCTGATCTCGTTGACCGATTGCTGAGAGCGCGGGTGCTGCGCGAAACCACGCCCGAGGAGATTCCCGACCAAGAGATCGAGGAAGCGACCGCCGACAAAGAGGGTGACGTGCCGATCGTTCAATTGCGGATCGAGAGGCAGGAGCGCGCTGGTAAGGTACCGCCACAACTGGTTGAGGGATTCTACCTGCGAGATACGTTTGTCCACATCAAGGCCAATCTACGGGAGGGCGAGCAGGCGGCATTTTTCGTTGGCTTTGTCGACACCGAAGAACCGCCTGCGGCGATCGTGGTGACCACGGGGGCGGTCGAAATGTTGGATCTGGAGGGTGTGCGCTCCCTCGACTCCCGGGACCGAGGTCGAATCGACGACCTCACCAAGTACCTAGATCGATACAAACCACCTGCGATCAATGGGCAACGGGATGTTCCAACCGAAGATGAACAGAATTGGTTGCGTGAGAATCTGCGCGAGCTCATCAAGCACGCCGGAGCCGAGCCTTTTGTCAGGCCGCCATTGAATCCCGACGACGCCTTGACTGTCTGGCGACCAAATGCAGATGGCATGTCGGCGTTGATAGGATGGCTCATGCAGCACGCGGGCCTCGGTGCTCTGAAGGTCAACCTGATTGTTGGCAGGCCGGAGGCACTACCGAACGATGTCATCCTGGGTTGGTTTGCCGGCATAGAGGGGAACACCGCCCACTTTGGTTGCGACATTCAACTGCACGATGAGCCGGAGAACGTGTTGGGTACTCTCTCCCACGAAGTGGCCCACGCCTGGCGCGAACATCACGGCCTGCGCCTAGACGACCGAGAGCTGGAGGAGAAGCTCACGGATCTCACGGCTGTCTATCTCGGCTTTGGTGTTGCGGTCACCAACGCGAGCTTTCAATATCGAGCAAGTGGCGTTGTGATGGGCGGCACCGTGATCCACCAGTGGAAGTACTCTCGTGCCGGATACCTCCCCGCCCAGGCTCTGGGTTATCTGCTCGCGGTCCAGAGTCGGTGCCGGCGAGAGGGCATGTTTGACCGGCGACGACTGGCCGCAAATCTTGAGGTTACCCAACGTCACTTCTACAAGGCCGCCATCAAGGCATTGCCAGAGGATGAGGAACTGCTGAGGGGAGAGTTGGGGATCCCCCGATGGGCTGGGGATTTTCACGACCAACGCCGGCCAGTGGAAACGGCGAGGAGACAGCCGCTGGTCGCCACATCCACCACAGTCGAATGGAACACGCAGGACGGACCGCCGAAGTTCAATGAAGGCCGCCCTGTTTTTAGGGTGCCCACGAAGAAGTTGGGAGGCAAAACCCTGCTGTTGATCATGGGCGGCTTCGTGTTGTTCATCGTCGTGGGTGTGGCAACGAAAGATCTTGCGGTCAGTATGACGGCAGGGCTTGTTGCGGCAACTGCGGCCTTCGTATTCGGCCCTCGTGTCCGATACGACCAGTGCGCCGATGTGGAGTGCGAGGAGATCATTCCCGCAGGTGCAACGATCTGCCCTCGATGCGGGGGTACCGTCAGCGGCACGATCAAGAACGCCAGTGATCGTCTCGAAGCCGAGGAGGCATTGTTTGCCGAGAAGCTCCGAAACACCGGTCGAGCCGCGAAATCCTTGCGGACGGAATGAAACGATTGCATGATACAACTACGAAATATTTCGTATTAAATCAAATTGTTACGATTGCCTTGCAGAATAGGAAATAATTCCTATAATGCAAGAATGAAAACACGGGAGTGTCGAGAGCTTCTGCGCATGCGACTACAGAACTTCCCGGCGGTAGCCATCGTCGGGCCGCGACAATGTGGCAAGACGACTTTGGCAAAAATGATTGGTGGCTCCTATTTCGATTTGGAAAGGTCAGCGGACCAAGTTCGCCTGGATGCAATGTGGAACCAACTCATCAATGGTGATGAGCTGTTGATTCTCGACGAGGCGCAAAGGGTACCCGATGTATTTCAGCGATTACGTGCCGCCATCGATGAAGATCGAGGTCGAAAGGGTCGGTTCTTGTTGTTGGGGTCGGTGTCTCCGTCATTGATGGAGAATGTGTCGGAGAGTTTGGCTGGACGATTGGCAATTCTCGAGCTCACTCCGTTTTTTCTCAGCGAGATTGAGCAGCCCGACGACCTTTGGCTCATGGGGGGTTACCCCGACGGTGGTATCCTCGACGAGGACATGTTTGGCCCGTGGCAAGAATCCTATTTGGCTCTTCTGACCCAGAGGGATCTTCCCAGTTGGGGATTGCCTGCAAAACCGCAAACAACCCAACGACTCATTCGTATGCTCGCAGCGTTGCATGGCCAAACGCTGAATGCGTCGCAGCTGGGCACTTCGATGGCACTCGATGCCAAGACTATACGCAGCTATTTGGATTATCTTGAGGGTGCGTTTCTCATTCGGTTGTTGCCCCCTTTCTTGGGGAACATCAAGAAGCGTCTGGTCAAATCCCCCAAAATTTTCTGGCGGGATTGCGGCCTGCTGCATTCAATCCTGGGTGTGCATGATATCGAGCAGCTTTTTGCACAACCATGGGTTGGCTCAAGCTGGGAAGGGTTTGTGATCGAACAGACTTTGAGCCGGCTTTCGGCCTCGGGCAAATCAACTCAAGCGTTCTACATGCGCACCTCCGATCAATATGAACTCGACTTGGTCCTCGACTGGGGAACTCAGAAGTGGGCAATAGAAAGCAAGCTCACGAGCAACCCTTCACCGCAAATGATAACCCGGCTGCAAAAGACAGCAGAAATCATCAACGCACGAAGGTCCGTGCTCGTGTGTCGAGTAGAAGAACCAATCGAGAGCGATGAGCTCTTGGTCACCGACCTAAGAGGATGGATGCGGCATTTGTTGTCGCAGTGAAGTTCGCAGGGGATGCACGGATATTGGCATCGCTGTTCGTCTGTTTTGAATCAGCCGAGTTGTCGATTCAATGTTTCCAGCACCTGAAACAGTCCCTGGGTGCCCAGGTCTTCCCATCCCATGGCCATAGCCGCCACGTAGAACTGGTGAACGAGGGCCAGTCCCGGCAGCGACAGGCGCATGCGTCGAGCCTCGTCGAGGGCAATGCCCATGTCTTTGACAAAATGCTTGATGTAGAAACCCGGACCGAAGTTGCCGTCGGCGATACGGCGGCCCAAGTTGTTGATGGACCAAGAGCTTGCCGCCCCTTTGCCGATGATGTCGATGACCCGGTGGGCGTCCATGCCGGCTCGCTGGGCATACAGAAGGGATTCCACCACGCCGATCATGGTGCCGGCGATCAGTATTTGGTTGGTCATTTTGGTGTGCTGCCCGGAACCGGCAGGGCCCATCAAGGCGATGGTCTTGCCCATGATCTCGAACAGTGGATTGACGGCATCAAATGCCGGCCGCTCTCCTCCCACCATGATCGCCAGGGTCGCTTCCCGGGCTCCCACGTCACCGCCGGACACCGGTGCATCAAGTGCCCCGACTCCTTTGTTCGCACACTCGCGGTGAATCCTTTGGGCGAGGTCTGGGCTGGACGTCGTCATGTCCACCACCGTGTCCCCAGTCTTGGTTCCCGCCAAAACGCCGTCGTCCCCTAAGATCACATCCCGAACGTCGTCGGGAAAACCCACCATGGTGAAAAGGATATCGCTGTTTTCTGCCACGGCCTTGGGCGTGTCGGCCCAATGTGCCCCTTTCTCGAGAAGCGAGCGGGTCTTATTGCGGGTTCGGTTAAACACAGTCAGCCGGTGTCCGGCGTTCAGGAGGTGTCCGCACATGGAAACGCCCATCACGCCGGTTCCGATCCATCCAAGGCGTTGACTTGTCATGGGCTCCTTCTTCTACAGGTTCGCGGGTGAAGTCAATGAACGCTCGTTCTGCGGGCGTGGTTGGTCGTGCCTTCAACCTGCGGTTGAAATCAGCTATGGGTGCGGCCCCTTCGAGAGACGAAGGAGGACCGGACAATGTCCGTACCGTGAATCCGGCGCGGAGGAATGAAATGACGATAGAAGACGGCGGTGGCGAATCCTCATCTGGCGAGGCGAGAGGCAAATCGCTAGGTCCATCCTTTGGTCCACCCACCGGACTTCCCTGGGGCCTATTGGCGGCATGTGTTGGCGTAATCGGTCTGGTTGTCCGCTATCTGTTCTGGGAGTTGGGAGAGGTCCCGGCTGGCGTTACGGGGGGTGGCATTGGTCTTGTTGTTGCTGGTGCCCACGTGGAAAGAATTAGACGCGCCAGGACGACGCGACCGTGGTCTTTCTTGCACTTGACGGGGATCGTGGCGGTGGCCGCGCTGTTGTCGTTGGGGGCCGTGTGGATGCGGCCGATGTTGTTCGAAGCGACCACCTCCGACGTGACCTACGAGATGCCTGGCCTCAGATGGACGGGGCCTGGTTGGGAGGTGAAGGAGCGCGAGGATCGTTTTGACTTCGGTCAATTGGTACTCGCAGCGCCTGGTGGCACTGGCAGATTCATTCGTTTTGGTTGGGCTCGTGATCGACAAGGGCGTCGGGAGGAGTTGGAAGCGCTCATCGCATCGACGAACCAGAAGATCGCGAGTGTCGAAGAGGTCTCAGTTTCGGGACATGTCGGCTATCGTTTTGAAGCAACCATGATAGATGGGACGAAGAGGAATTTCGCCACGCACTGGTTCTGCCCCGAACATGGACGCACCCAATCGCTCACGACTTTTCTGTCGCTTGATCGCGATGCGCTGATGGAGAAACACGTAGCGTATGAGCAGTCGGCTGAGTGCCACGTGCCGTTTGACGGAGAGCTCCCGCGCATCGTGTTCCCAATGGTCGTCATGCCGGACGGATTTGGGCGCATGGACAACCCGGATGCGGTTTCCCTGATCAACGAAAATGAGACCGAGGTCTTCATTTTTCCTCCGGCGCTCCCAGAGTCAGAGATCAGCGCGAAACTTCAAACAGAGGTGGAGCTTCTCAAACTCATACTCGGCGGTCTGCTTCGAACACAGCTATTTACGGTTGAGCAGAAACCGACTGTGGTCGCGGAGCAGGGTGGTGAACGCACCGCGCTTTGGGAGGGGACGGCGAGCATGGAGGATGGCAAGGTCAGACTCGTTTTTGCGGCATGGCCCTGCGCCGAACAAGACCTTTCAATGCTGGGCTTGTACCTCGGGCCTCAAGACAAACCAATCGACAGCGCGAGGCAGATCCTTCTTGGCGCAGCCTGCCCCTGAGCGCTTCTGCGCCTTTGGGAAAGTAGGGGCCGATAAACTGGCGGGTCAATTTCATTCGTTCAATTCTTCGTTCTGGGGTAGGTCATGAACTCGATGGTCACGCTCGTTGATCCCGATGACATCCTCGAGAGAACCCAGTGGGATTTCTTCTGGGTTCCCAACGACGTTGAGATCGTCGAGCGACCACAGCTTCTCTACTGCCGATGTCCACGAGACGTTCTCATCCTCAACACGGTGACCCGCACTCGGGCAGACCCATCGGTGGTGCCGGATCTCGTCGCCGAGGTGGTGGCATCTCACGCTACGGTCCGCTCGCGGTGGCTCGTACGGGATATGTCCGCCGCCGAGCCATTGCGGCGAGCACTCGATGGCGTCGGGTACACTCCAGCCGTAGCGACTCACGCCGTCGCCATACAAACCACGGACTTTGTGCCCCGACCGTCGTCCGGCATTGTGGTCAAACGAGTGCTCGACATGGATACCCTCCGCGACCGCACCGCGGTTCTCAGTGGCGGCTTCGGCGAGTTCCGCGAGTTCACTGACGCCGAGTTGGAGGCCGACCTCTGGCAATGCACAGCAGCCAACGCGCGGGTGCAACAATATGTCGCCTATGACGAGTCCTCGAGCCGCGCGATCTCAGCCGGAGGCATGACGTTGTTTTCGCATCTGGGGTTTGGGCTTCTTTGGGCTGGTTGCACAGTTCCCGATGCTCGCGGTCGAGGCGCCTACTCCGCCGTGTTAGCAGCGCGGGTCAACGCGGCCAAGAATCTGGGTTTCAAGTACGTCGGGCTCTATGCCATCACCGACACATCGGCCCCTATTGTGACTCGACAGGGATTCAAGAAGGTTGGCGAGATGACGTACTGGGAACGGCCGGCATCTCGGCCTCAAGGGGAACCAAAGATGATGAAGTAACCGACGATGAGCACCGCAATATCAACCAGAGCGTGGGATACGAAAGGCGGCCAGACCGAGCCGTATTTGCGATACAACCAGCTCCACACGAGTCCTCCCACGAAGACGCCGGCGCTGCCGAGGACTACCAACGAAACGGGAAAGTAAGCCGTCAAAATGATGAGGTGGTGAACAACAAACACGAGGGCTGAGCCGACAACCGCGAGTGGGCCTCCAACCAGTGTTTCCCATTTGCGGAAGATGAACCAACGGTAGACGTATTCTTCGAGGAGGGAGTTGATGCAAATGAGATACGCCGCGAGGCCAACGTACGTCCAACGGCGCGTGAGGCCTAACCCCTGCACCTTGCTGCGAACGACTGTGGGGTCGATGAGAGCATCGGCAACAACGAAGTAGGTGGCAACAATCATCAGTCCAATGGCGACGCCGAGGATAGCGGCAGTGACAAATCCGCCGCAGCGTGCGGGAGACCAGCTCAAGGGCTGCTTGTCGACGAAGAGGTACCACAACACGGGCAAGCCAAACAGCCAGATCTTGGCGAATGCCCACAGGATGGTACCGAGCAGTCCTTTGTCGAAGGTGAGCCCGACCAACACCCCGACGCTTGGCGCTGGGGCGAGCAGCAACAGTGCCAACAGAGCCCTTCGCCGGGATGATGTGGATGGAGGATTGCCCAGCATCGGCACGTTCATTGGATGTCTTTCACGGCTCGAAGTGCCCGCAGAAATGCCTGATCAACCTTGCGCTTCACAGTACGCCGACCCAGGAAGAGCGGCCAATAATTGGCACGTTGCGTGGCCATGGCTGTTTTGCGATTATCCGCCCTCACCAGTGGCAATCAAAGAGGTCGGACGAAGACCGGTTGTCTTGCGGAGGATGCATCATGAGTTCCGACAGGGTTCTACTCATTGACGATGAAGTCGATTTTGTCGAAGCACTGGCTGAACGTCTGAGAACGCGAGGCCTCGAGGTTGATGTGGCAACCAACGGGGAAGACGGGATCGCGAAATCAAAGTCGGCTTCTTATAGCGCGGTGGTATTGGACTTTTCGATGCCCGGCATGAACGGTATCGAAACTCTCAGAGCACTCAGGGAGTACAACAGCAGCATTCGGGTGCTGCTGCTTACTGGGCAGGCGACGGTGAAGGCAGCGATTGCGGCCACCCGACTCGGTGCCGTCGATATCCTCGAAAAGCCGATAGACATCGCGACGCTTCTGGAAAAAATTGGCGAAGCACGGGCCAGGTAGCGGGAAATCACATGGACCACTCGACGACCCGCCATTGGGTTCCAAACTATTGTCACACCGACAACTTCCTGCCAACGGTTCAGGAAACCGTTATCTTAATGGCGAACCCACCGTATTTCTTCCCTGACTTCGTCGGGCGGGCCATGGCCTTCTTGCAGAGCGAGGCCGTCGCGAAGTTGGGATTTGTCTTTGATCCCACGAGCGTCTTGCCCTGCAAATGGAAATGCTCGGATGAATCTCTGTTTGGCGTCGATTTGGCGTTGTATGCCTTCACCGGGCAACACCCTTTCGACAAAGGCAAGCTTGGCGGTCAGTTCAATGAGGGTGCGGTGGCCGCTGGCGTGCATCACTGCAAGACCAACATCGATTTTGGTGGAGCCCATGTCGGATATATCCCAGGCCCCAATGGTGGTGAATTTGGGCACATTCAACGCCCACTCAACGCCGAGGAATTGTCAACCGATTGTGGTGCCCTGATGGGGATCATGCGGCCGTACAAAGAAATCTATGACGATGCCTGCCGAAGCATTCTGATCTACAGGCCCGCTGGCGAGCGCATCCTGACGTCGATCCCCAACGAGTTTCTGGAGCCCAGTTGGAGCAGCCACAACATCAAGCTTCTCATAGACGTCGAAAGATTCTGTGATGGCCTCGTTCCCTACGATGTCAACATACGTCACACCCACAAATTGGCCGGGCGTTCTCTCTTTTACGTGAACGACGAGTTCTTGCTGAGCGTGAGCTCAGAGAACTTGGGGCGATATTCGACACCGGAGAAACACCGAATTGGACCCGAGTTGACATCTCCGTTTTTTCACATTTTCGACGTCAATCCGGAGATGGAGGGCGGCGTTCTGAGACACCGATTTCTCGCCTACATGAAGTACATCCTCTCCTCAAAGGTCGCGCCCTATCCGCTCAAAGCGGCGGTCACTCGTTCCAACATAGAGTACAACAAACTCACCGACTGTGTTCGCGCGGAGGCTTTTCGCCACTATTCATTTGCCAGTTTCACGGGTGTCTTCATCGACATGTATGACGTAGCAAAAAGAAGCTATGTGAATCTGTTCCAACCCATAGGATGCAGTCTGAAGACTGCCGATCGAATTCGAGAGCACGAGTTCAGTGCCGCAGAATTGCGCGAGGCATTCGACGGGTTATCGCCGGCCAAGCCCGTCATTCCCCTCAAGGGCGTGTTGGGCTACGATAACGCAGATCATCTCATCGCCGACTTTACGTTCCGACCGGAGAACCCGACGACGCCGACTCTGGGGCAATCTCGAAGGGGATGAGGCGCCTATGGTCGCACTGGCGACCTATTCTTCGTCTGTCTCTTTGTTGATCCGTACAACCCCGACGAGGGGACAAGTCTCGTTGGTGTCAGCGTGGGAGACTTTGTGGATTGCCTGAATCGCCTTGGCTTGGGTCGGGAAGAACGCGCTCGTGGAAATAATATCACTTCTCCCATTTTGTCTTAGGACCTCGAGCTCCTCGTCTTTGAGGCCGCTAAAGACGAACGTGTAGCCATCATGCTGCAACTGTTCAACCAGCAGTGAGAGCTCCTCGGCGGCGATGGGATCCAATCTGACCAAAGTATGCGCCGCGAAAAGAACATGCCTTGCTGAAGGTTGTTTGCCGAGCGCGCTGCGCAGCTCATGCTCGAAAAACCGAATGGTCCCATAGTCGAGTGGGCCGTCGAATCTCAAGGCAACAATCCGGGTGCATAGCGCCAGATTGTGCCTTCGCGCGTCTCTCAATGATCCATCCGGATGAAGCGCAAGTTGGACCATGCGCGGCAGGATACCGCGCAGAGGGCATTCCTCTTCGCTCGCGTGGGTATGAGCCTCATGAAACAGTGAAGCAAGGGCAGAGGCGGCTGATGGGTAGACATCGTTGATGCCGATTGTGTCGATCACGCCATGGCGACCCAGAGACGCGAAAACGCGGTCGGTGAAGCCGGCCAAGACGACCTTATACTCCGCATCTCGCACCGCCTGCACCAAGGCCACGAGATTCTCGCGTTCGGAAGGGCCCAATTGGTGAATGGTGTTGGCAAGAAAGACGACGCTCTCGACCTCGGGTCGAGTTTTGGCCCATCGAATGAACTCGGACTGAATCGCTTTGCGACTGAACAGAACAAGTGGCCCCTCCAAACGCAGCACGCCGATCTTTTCGCAGGTCTCCAGACGGTGGTGTTCTACCTCCCGCAATGTTCCTGTGTGGTGCCAGGACAACTCTGTCACGTGGGGTGCGACCGCTCGCAAGGGGCAATCCCCCTCGGATGACCCTGTGTGAGCGGCGGAATAGATGGAGGCAATTGCGGTGAGCTGGGTTGGATAGATGTGGTCGATCCCGATGACATCCAAGAGGCTATTGCGTTTGAGAGCGTCGACAACGTCCTCCTTGAGACCGCTGAAAGAAACAGCAAACCCGTCGGCCTTGAGTTTTCGGACCAACTCGATCAACTTCTCAGCGCCCAACTCGTCGACGTCATTGATTCCGTGACCCACGAAGACGATGTGCCGCACGGTCGGCCGATCAGCGAAACGGTTCAGGATCTCCTGTGCCAAAAAGCCCGTGTTGGCAAAATTTAGGGGCGCATCAAAACGCAGGGCCGCAATATGACGGCACGTTTGGAGATGGTGGCGTTCGACGCTGCGCAGCGAGCCGTCTTCGTGCAAGGAGAGCTCCACCACGGGGGGCATGGCCTGTCGGAAGGGACAGCCGTCTTCCGAAGTGCCTTGGTGCGCCGACGGGTAGATCGCTGCAATGGCCTGCGCCCGGGTGCCGTAGAAGTGCTCCTCGCCGATTTCGTCGTAAAGGTGGGAGCGGCGGAGCACATCGAGAACGTGTTCGGACATTCCGGAGAAGGACACACCGTAGCCGGCTCCGCGCAGATTCTCGACGAGGTGTCGGAGCGTCTCCTCGCCAGACGCATCCACTTCGGTGATGCCGTTGCCCGCAATGAGCAGGTGCTTGAGCTCGGGCAGCTCAGCGACACGATTGAGCAGTTCGGTCTCCAGGTAGTTCGCGCTGGCGAAATACAAAGGGCCATCAAAACCCACCACCGACAGGTGGCGGCAGGTGGCTAGCTTGTGCCGTTGTGCATTCCGCATGGTGCCGTCACGGTGAGGGGCCAACACCACCACATGCGGTCGGGTGCTACGGTAGAGGTAGGCCCCTAGAGAAAGAGCCACGCCGATGAAAATCCCCCGCTCGAGGTGCGGCGCAAACACGAGAGTGCCGACGAAGGTAACGACAGAGACGATTCCATCCACACGGCTGGTCCGCCATGCGTGGACGAAACCTGAAACATTGAGCAGACCAAAAACTGCCATCATGATGATTGACGCCAGCACGGCCTGGGGTAGGTAATAGAGGGTCTTGGCAAACAAGAGCAGCACAACCATGACGATGCCGCTTGAGAACACGTTGGACAGTCCCGTCTTGGCACCAGCCTGAAGATTGACGGCAGACCGGGAAAACGAACCCGACACGGCGTAACTCTGAGTCATGCAACCGAGGATGTTGGCGAGGCCCTGACCGATGAGCTCCTGGTTAGCGTCCAGTTTCTGCCGTGTTCGGGCTGCCATTGCCTTGGCAATGGAGATCGCCTCCATGAACCCTAGCAATGAGATGATGAGTGCTGCCACAAACAACTTTGACATCACGTTCCAGTTGAAGTCTGGCAGGCTCAAGCTCGGAAGGCCCGCTGGAATGTTTGCGATGACCGCACCACCGCCGGTGAGTGTTAGCGCCGATGTGTCCAAAGCCGAATTGCCTATCTTGAGTCGCCATGGTCCACCCGTTGAAGCCATGTTGTTTGGTTGTTCGCCACGGACGAAGAAGTCTTTGCTCTCGTTGTCGCCCTTAACAAAGAGTTGTTCCCTAAGCTCGGCACGATGCACGGAGATCTCCACTTTGAGCGCAGCGATATGACGATCAAACAGGCCGGCCATGTCGTGCAAAGCACCCACGTCACGCAGTGTGGGGTGCGAGGGGGCTGTGTCGGTGGGCGGTGCCAAGAAAAGGTTGGGATCGCGCCCCTCGTGGCAGCGAAGACACATGGCCTGCGGTTGGGAATTCAGCTCAGTCGCTTCTTTTTGGCTCTTGGATCGAGCGATCTCCAGAGCCGTTTTTGACTCCACAGCCGCGTTGAATGACTGCACGAGCTCCAGGGTGTGCGGGGATTGAATATCATTGATAGGGACGACCTCGTTGCGTTCAAAATCCAATCCCCAGGAGAGCAAGGTCGTTATCACCACAGCCACCAGAACATTGGGAAGACGTGGGTTGAGCCGCCGCAATCCAATCATGGTGGCGAAAGACAGTGCCGCCATGCCAACGGTGGGCCAATGGGAATAGTCGACGGCCGCGTCGATCACTCGGATGACGGTTTCGTAGTGGTGCGGAGCATTGTCGACGTAAACACCGAAGATCTTCGAGAGCTGAGACGTTGCAATGATGAGTGCTGCGGCGTTGGTGAATCCGTTTGTCACTGGATGCGAAAGGAAGTTGACAATGACGCCCAGTCTCAACAGGCCCAAGGTGAACTGAAACGCACCGACCAAGAATGCCAGCAGCAACGCATAGGCGATGAATTCTTTGCTGCCGGCAGTGGCAAGCGGTTCCAAGGCCGCCGCGGTCATCAAGGAGACCACCGCCACGGGGCCCGTGGCCAATTGTCGGCTAGAGCCGAACAGGCTGGCTATCATCGGCGGCAACAACGCCGCGTAAAGACCGTAGTATGGGGGCAAGCCAGCCAACTGGGCGTAGGCCATGGATTGCGGTATGAGCACCAGGGCCACTGTTAAACCGGCGAGAAAATCGATTCGCAACGTTGTGCGGTGGTAACCCTCGAACCAACTCAAGAAAGGAAAAACTCGTTTAATGAACGACATGTGTTGTCTGCTTCCTCATCCAACCCAATTCCCGCAGGTTCACAGTCCCTTAGCGTGGATCCGTCACGAAACCGGCGTCGATCTGTTCTTGGACCAGCTCGCGCGCGACTTCCCGGGGGTGTTCAGGCTCGCGGTCGCGAACGATGGTCTCGCCGTCACGAGTGATGATCTCGATCCGCAACAGCTCACCGTTTGCCTCGATCGACCAACGTCGGCCATCGGGGTGGGTGAGGCTGGCGGAGAAGATCTTGGTCATCGGCGAAATGAGCTCGGTCACTCGCCACTCACTGTCGACCCAACCAAAATTGCCGTGGAGTTTGCCAGCGGAAAAGATGGGGGGCGCGTGAGACGCACCACCTTCGTACGTCAAATCGTGAAAGGCGATGCTGTTGGTATTGGCAAGGGCTGCGGTGGCGGTGCCGGCTGCAGAGTTCGCCCTGGCCATGCTGTTGGCATTGGTCGCGGCATCGACATCGGTGACGGCTTCGACATCGGTGACGGCTTCGACATCGACATTTGGATTGTGGCTGATGGTCCCCACCGCCCAATATTTGCGCCCGCGACTTGGGCGAATCACGACGCGGATCCATTGGCCGTTGCGCATGCTCTCCCTGTCGGTGAAGTAGGGGCGCTTCGGTGAGCGTGGGTTTGAGTTCGGGTACTTCTCATTGTGGGAACGGCTGTACTCGAGGTCTACCGCTGCGCTGAGAATGCCGGCGGGCATGTGTCTGTATAAACTGCTGGACATCGCGCGGCACCTTAGGGGCCGCGCCTGATTTCGTCAACGGAATGTTTTCCCACCCGGTAGTAGCCTGAAGATCGAGAGCGGTATTGTGGAACGGACAATGGCGCACTGCGGTTAGCTCCGTTCGGTTGTGGGGGCTGATGACGGCAGTGAGCTGCGGGGCTTTTGGCCGATGGTGTTCCAATTGACCCTGCGGGTCAGAAACATCACCAAGGCAAGCAGGGCGAACAGGGCCCAGGACCCTGCAAGCAGTGCGAGCGTCTCTTCGCGGAGGATGACGTAGAGCAGACCGTAGGTTGCGCCGAGTCCCAGGCCGCATAACGCGGCGCGACTTTCCTTGACCAACATGGTTCGGGCGTAGGCGAAGATGAGCACAACGACGGCACTCGCGGCGATGAGATAGGAGAGCCCAAAGGCCAGGTGTTCGGATAGAGACAACAGGAGTAGATAGAAGACCACCAAAGCGCAGCCGACGAAGAGGTATTGGATTGGGTGTATCGAAAGACGCGCCACCACCTCGAACAAAAAGAAAGTGACGAAGGTGATGACGATGATGAACAGGGCGTATTTTACCCCCCGAGTCACCTGGTGATAATGGCTGACGGCGTCGATGAAGCGAACGGTGATGGCCGGGGACCGAGAGCTAGTGTCTGCGAGGGAGTCACCGATCTGCGATGTCATCATCCCCGACGTCGTCGAGTCGAGGTGCCAAGTTGCGGCAAAACCGGAGTCATCGACGGTGCGAGAGGTCGGTAATCGAGCGCCATTGAAACTCGGGTGTGGCCAGTCTGATTTCAATACCACCGCGACACTTTCGCCGAACGGAGTGAGGTCCAGTGTGTCAGAGCCGAAGGCTTCGATAGTGGCTGCGAGTGTGACGGTCCCGCCGCGTCGAATCGCAGGAGCGTGCAACACCGGGCCAGGGATCCCGTGCTCATTGAAAGCCTTGCGGAGCGGCTGATTGAGGCCGTTGACATCGATGTGCCCGGCCACTGATCCATCGGATTTGGCACCCAACAGGAATACCCATGAAGCGTTGTTCCAGTCGAGGCTGGAAGGGGCGGTATCGATTCGGTTTGTGTCCTGGGATGGGGCGGTATCGATTCGGTTTGTGTCTTGGGATGGGGCGGCATCGGTTCGGTTTGTGTCCTGGGATGGGGCACCGACGCGGTTTGACTCTTGGGAGGGGGCGCGCTCAGGTGCCACCTTCACGGTGCCGCGGATGAGCATGGTGCTGCGGTAGGTGGGGAGACGGAAGATATTGCGATATCGTTCGACCACGGGAATGTCACCTTGGATCGATAACGTGTCCAAAGTGATGAAGTGATGCTCATGGGTGCCGATTGTTGGAACCACAAGAATTGGGCCGCGAAGGGAAATCGGCGGTCCCCATTGCTGCTGGAGCTCCTCGGAGACCTCTAGAACGCGTTGGCTGCGCTCCGCGACGAGGTCCTCAATCGAGGAAAGTGGAATAAGAAGGACGAAGGTCAGGATCGTGGTGCCCATGATCTTGATGAGGGTCGGGTTCTTCACGAGCAGGCGGAGTGGGTTCTGGTTTTCCATGTGGGTCCTCGCATCTTTGGCGCGGCACGAAATGCTGTGGTCGCGCGATTTGTGACCATCATGGACGATGGGATTGACGTCGCCGTGGGGATGAAATCGAGTTTTCGCGGAGAAATGATGCAGTTCTTGTGCAAGAGTGTCCGACTTGCGACTATTCTGGGTTATTCTGGGTTAACAATCGGTCAAGGGGGGGCGAAGGCCGGCGGCTTCTTTCTTCCTGGGCGCGAGCTACAGCCCGCAGCATGACGGCTGCGAGATCGGTCAGCTCAACGGGCTTGTTGAGGTACTCAAAGGCTCCGAGCTCACGCGCCAGTTCTTCATCATTTTCGTTGCCGTGGCCACTGACGACGATGACCTGTACGTGCGGTCGCAATTTTCTTACCCGGCGCAGAACCTCGTGGCCACTTATGCCGGGCATGCGCAAGTCGAGCACCATGATGTCGTAATCCCCCGCCCGAATGCGCGACAAGGCTTGCTCACCGTCGAAGGCCACGTCGGACCGCATGTCGCGCATCTCGAGGCGTTCGGCGAGGGTCGTGATGTAATCGCGCTCGTCGTCGACCAACAGAATCTTGGACACGTGGTCCTCCGCAAGCCCAAGCAGGTCGTAGGCAAACCCACAGGCTTTCAAGGGTCGAGGATAGCGAACCGCGGTCTCGATGTATATCCCAGTGAACTCCTGAACTCCTGGCGCTGCGAAATGGTCCGCGAGAGCCACCGCCCGCAAACACCGCAAACAAACAGCCCTTGTGTGTCGATCGCGACTTTCTTATGCTCCGGCTGATGGCGAATTTCTACTAGTCCTGCATGGCAATGAGGGTTGGCGATGTGATGAATCTGAGAGTTGACTCACCTCAAGCCGCCGTTGAGAGCTCCACCCTCATACCCCATGGCTATTACCGCAGGTTGCGGTGGATTTCCGTCAGCGCTGTGGCGTCGGTGTCGGTGATTCCACTCATTATTATGACGGTGATCAACTATCACCAGTACGAGGAGGCGTTTCGCATCGAAGCGACCCGACCGGTGCATCGTCTCACCGTGAGCGCCAAGCTCTCGATGGAATCCTATCTGTCAGAGAGGCTGTCCGCGTTGCAACTCGTCAATCGCGCGGCCTCCATAGAGGAGATGCGCGACTCTGCAGAACTGGCCAAATGGCTCACCCACATCAAACGGTCGTTTGGTGGTTTTGTGGATCTGGGCCTCATTGATGCTGCGGGCAAACAGGTGTCCTACGCCGGTCCGCACGAGCTCATAGGACGCAGTTATCAGGATCATGATTGGTTCCATGAGGTTTCCCAACGTGGTGTATACGTGAGCGATGTGTTTCTCGGTTATCGAGACTCGCCGCATTTTGTCATCGCCGTCATTCATGACACCAGTGACGGCACCCTCTACGTCCTGCGTGCGACCATCGACACGAACGCCATCGTCCGCCGTTTGGCCTCGTTGGCGGGGCCGGAGCTCAATGATGCTTTCTTGATCAACCGTGAGGGCATCCTGCAAACGCCCTCGCGCTTGTTTGGTGAGGTGTTGGGACAGTTGCCCTTCCAAGTTGCTGAGAATCCGGAGGAACCCGGTATTTTGGAGACCAAAGATCCTGACGGCAAACCAGTATTGGTCGGTTATGCCGCGGTATCCAACACCCCGTTCGAGGTGGCGATGATCAATCGCTCTGGCGTCTACCACGGCGATTGGTTGTCGTTGCGGCGTGAGTTGGTGTCCTTTCTCATTGTTAGCGTGCTGTTGATCTTGGGAATGGTTTTTTGGGGTGCGACGTACATGATCAACCGGGCTCGTAACGCAGACAGCCGCCGCGCCACCCTGTACCACAAGATGGAGTATACCAATAAGATGGCGGCGATTGGGCGCCTTGCTGCTGGCGTCGCCCACGAGATCAACAATCCACTGTCGATCATTCATCAGAATGCCGGACTCGTCCAAGATCTTCTTTCGGTGTCAGGCAAAGAACCGCCCAAAGAAAAACTGTTGTCGCTCATTGAGTCGGTGTTGTCCTCCGTTGACCGATGCAGCGCCATCACGCACAGGTTGTTGGGCTTCGCTCGGCACATGGATGTGGAGACCGAGGAGATTGATCTCGAGTTATTGATTCGCGGGGTCTTGATGTTTTTGGAGAAAGAAGCAAGTTATCGCAATCTCCGAGTCGACGTCACGGTCGACGAAAAAGTGCCGACCATCCAGAGTGACCGCGGCCAGCTGCAGCAAGTGTTTCTCAATATCATCAACAACGCATTCGCCGCGGTGGAGGAGGGGGGATCCATTGCCATCTCTGTTCGCAAACTCAACGACCAGCAGGTGGCGGTGGCGATCACCGACAACGGTATGGGCATCCCTGAGCAGAATCTTGCGCATATCTTTGAGCCGTTCTTCACTACCAAAAAGGGGGCGGGTACCGGTCTAGGACTGTCCATTACGTACGGGATCATTCAGAAACTAGGCGGTAAGATTGAAGTAGACAGTCATGAGGGCAAGGGTACTTGCTTCACCGTGACCTTGCCGTTGGAGAGGAAACAATCGTGAGGAGGGCGGCATGCGAGTTCTGATGGTCGATGACGAGGTGGAGCTCGTCAATGCGCTGGTCGAGAGGTTGGGGATTCGCGATATCGACGCCGTGGGGGTTACCAACGGGCACGACGCCCTCGAGAAGATCTACGAAGAGCCGTTCGATGTGGTTGTCTGTGATGTGAAGATGCCCGGACTCGGCGGCCTCGATGTCATCAAAAAGGTCAAAGAGAAATGGCCCGACCTCGCAGTCATTCTCCTCACCGGCCATGGATCCACCCGCGATGCGGAAGAAGGAGTGCGGGCTGGTGCCTTCCGTTATCTGATGAAGCCAATCAACATTGAGACGCTCGTCGAGGTGCTGCGAGAAGCCACGGAAGCGGGAAACGGGCGTGGTGATGGTCAGATCCCCTGATCGCGATTTGGCGGCGCGCCAGAATGGTTTCGCCTTCTTTGGTGCGATCACTGCGAGCCTCTCGCATGAGCTGAACAATGTTCTGGCGACCATCAAGGAGTTGTCTGGCCTCTTGGAGGACTTGGTCCACGCCGTCAAACCAGAGCGGCCCCTCAACGGGGAGCGCGTGATCTCATCACTGGAAAAGATGAATGTCCAAGTGGAGAGGGGTCGACGTTACGTGAAGCAACTCAATCGCTTTGCACATAGCGCCGACGAACCAGAGGCCGCGATCGATCTCTGCGATACCGTTGCCGAGATCGTGGCCCTGAGTCAGAGGTTGGCAAAGCTCAATCGGGTCGATCTCATCACAGAGTTGCCCGAGCAGATGGTCAAGATTGACGGGAGCTCTTTCGAGGCCCAACATGTTCTCTATCGTTGTCTCAAGGCTGTGATGACCGCGGCGGGTCAAGGGGAGAAGGTTGTTGTTCGCTTGTCTGACGATGGACCGCGGATAGTCGTAGAAGTGGCAGGTCCCGATCGGGCGATTGATGTGTCGCCGGAATGGTTGCATGTGACCGAACGGTTGGCTGAGGAAGTTGGTGCTGTTTTTGTTTCCGAAGGGGGAGACTCGGGGAAGATGCTGCTCCACTGGGAACCGGGTCGCGCTGTTATTGGAGAGGTGAGGTTATGAGTCACGAAAAGGTTCTACTGGTCGATGACGAAAAGGATTTTGTCGAAGTTCTCGCGATGCGGCTGGAGACCCGAGAATTCGACGTCGACATGGTGCTAAGCGGCGAGGAAGCTTTGGTCAAGGCGGGGCAGAGAGGTTACGATGCCATCTTGCTCGACTTGGCGATGCCGGGCATGGATGGAATCGAGACGCTGCGGCGCCTACGCGAAATCAATCCCGACTCGCAGGTGATCGTGCTGACAGGGCGTGCCACGGTCAAGCAGGCAACGGAGATCATGAAGCTTGGGGCCCTTGACCTCTTGGAGAAGCCCGTCGACATTGAAGTCTTGGTGGAGGGCATTTCGCAAGCGGCCACCAACAAGTTCAGACTTTCGGAGCAACGGATCGCCGAGCGGACCGAGGAGATCATCAAGCGTCACGGTTGGTGAGTTGTCTTACCGGTCTGCGGGCCAGTGTCTTTGCATACGCCGTTTTTTTGCCTATTTGGCCGCTTCGGGTTATTCGACGTGTAGAGGTCGGTGAACCACGAGGGGTCTACGATGAAGGACGACGCATTTTTGGAGCTGGAAAGAGCCCGCTATGAGTACCGTTTGGCTATGCGACGTTATGGGGAGGCCCCATCGCAGGCGACGCGGCTCGATTGGATGCGTGCTCAGCGCAGGCTGGCCATCGCAGTGAGCGAACAGCTCAACATACCTTTGTAATCCAGCCCGCATTGGATTTGCGCGTCGAGTTAGGCCGCCCGCATTTGGATTTGGGCGAAGAGTTGAGCCGCTGCTCCGTTGCCAATACTCAGCGTTCCCAACCTGTCACTGTGGTCAACGCGATAGTACTCATCGGTGCGACGTCATTGCTGCGTGAGGCTGCAGCTTGGAGGAACCTGTGCGACGAAAGTTCATCCTGGGCGTCGCGAGTTGGGGAGGGCTCGGTTATCTGCCCAAGGGGCCCGGAACGTGGGGCACTTTGGGGGCCATCCCCCTTTGGTGGGTGCTGGCTACGTTGGAACGGCCAGTCTTTGTTGCCGTTTGCTTCGTTTTCGTTGGCGTGGCGATTCTCGTCTCCCATGAGGCTGAGAAGATCTATGGCAGTCATGACGTTGGCCACATTGTCATCGACGAAGTGGCTGGCCTGTTGGTGACCGTCGTCGGGGTGCCTTGTCGTTGGCCAGAGGTGTTGGCAGCCTTCGTCCTCTTTCGTTTGCTTGACATAGTCAAACCATGGCCAATCGGTTGGATCGACCGCCGGGTACCTGGTGGTGCTGGAGTTGTATTGGACGACGTCGCCGCGGGTGTCATTGGTTGCCTGGTGCTTCACGCAGCGAGACTCTTGCTGGGAGGTTGGTGGTGAGCAGATACGAGCGAATTGAGATGCTGGCCATTGGGGACGAGTTGCTCGATGGGCGCGTGACCGATACCAATACCGTCTGTTTGGGTCGAGCTCTGACTGGCCTCGGCCTTACACTGGCGCAGCGAACAACCGTGGCAGACGACATCGAGGCGATTGTGCGTGCGGCCAGAGCCGCGATTGCGCGCAAGGCTGGATTGGTGGTTGTCAGCGGCGGCCTCGGCCCGACTATGGACGACATCACTGCAGAGGCGTTCGCCGCTGTGGCTGGAGTTGATCTGGTGCGGGATGAAGAACAGGTGCGAGCAATTGAGGAGCGGCTGCGCTCACGTGGTCGAGCGGTTGCCGACAATCAGCTCAAGCAGGCTGATCGTCCCGAGGGATCCGAGGTGATTTCGAATCCGCGAGGTACGGCACCCGGTTTCAGTCTCGTTCACGATGGCTGCCGTTTTGTAGCGCTGCCCGGTGTGCCGCACGAGTTCGAGTATTTGCTGCGGACAACGGTGATAGCAGAGCTCGGTGCCGACGGACCGCAGATCGTCGAGGCGACCCTGTACACTTTTGGCCTGGTTGAGGGTGATGTTGATGCACTGCTTCAACATGTGCGCAGGAAACATGCCGACGTTCGTTTTGGGTTTCGCGCCAAGTTTCCGGAGATACATGTGTCCTTCAAAGTTGAGGCCAGCCGCCAAACAGAGTTGGAGGCAGCGGTGGTTGCTGCCCGCAAGGAACTTGGGGCGCACGTGTACGCCGACGTGCCGATCTCAATGGCTGAGGTGGTGCTCAATTTGTTGCGCAACGAAGGTGCAACATTGGCCGTGGCCGAGTCCTGCACCGGCGGGCTCGTGGCCGACAATCTCACCGATGTCGCTGGCTCATCAGATGTTTTTTGTGCGGGTGTCGTCTCCTACGCCAATACGGCGAAGGAGAAACTTCTCGGCGTCGCAGCGGAGACCCTCGCCACAGTGGGTGCCGTCAGTGAGAACACGGTTATGCAAATGGCGAACGGTGTGCGTGAGCAGGCAGGGACAACCTATGGTCTGTCCACCTCGGGAATTGCTGGGCCTGGTGGTGGCACGGCGGACAAACCGGTTGGTACTATCTGGATCGGCGCTGTGGGCCCAAGCCTCGCGGTGGCGCGCAAGCTGTCGCTGCCGTTTGACCGACGCGGCAATAAGGTGGTGACTGCGTATGCCGTTCTCGATTTGTTGCGCCGAGCACTCCTGACAAACGCAACATAACGTTGCGGTGATGTCTGGGTCTATGGGGTTGAGGTAAGGCCTTCGGCTTCAAGGTGCAGCTTGAGCTCGATATGTTGACCTGGCACGAAAAGAGCCATCTGGGTAACTGGCGTAAACGGTGGTTTGGCCACGGTGATGGATATCTGATCTCCTACACCAAGCTCCTGTGAATCGAGACACATGGCGAACAAACCTTGTGCGTCGGTCCAAGTGCCCATGGATTTTCCGGCGCCGGTGCTCACGGTCACTTCGGCGCGCTGAATGACGAGGGTGATGTCTCCAGCAGTGAGTGCCTGACCGAAGACGCAGGTTTGTCGAGATGTCTTCTGTGCAAGCTCCGTTGGGCCCGCCGTCTCTTCAATGTGCACACCGAGATCTTTTCCTGACACGCATGGTGGGCACTTGCTGCGAATGAACTTGGGTTCACATCCAGGACAGTCGGGGCATTGCGGCTCCAGGGGAATTGGCGTCGGTGGGCACTCGGGAGGCCTGGGTGCCGGTTGCGGCTTGGGAGTCGGACAGAGTCCACAACCCGTGGCACCCATCATGATGGCGATGATGACAATGAAACAGCTATGCATAACCAACCGAGGTTATTGAAAACCAGCGGGCGGTCAAAGCGAAAATCCAACAGACAATTGACCAACCAGCCAGATTGTCGACAACGCATTTGGCACGCTGTTGGTTTGGGCCTGACACGGAGAAATCTCGGGGACGCGGCCTTCCTCAGGCCGCTTAGGCCGCCTGTTCCTTGCTGCCCAAAAAGGTGACCTGACTTCCTACAATCTCAGTTGAGTAGCGGTCTTTGCCATCGGTGTCCGTCCATTTTCTGGTTTGCACCTTCCCCTCGATGCAGACCTGCCGACCCTTATGGAGGTGCTCACCTACGAGGTCCGCTGTTTTCCCCCAAACAACAATGTGATGCCATTCGGTGTGTTCATTGCGCTCGCCGGTGGTTTTGTCTGTCCACGCTTCGCTGGTGGCAATGCGGAAGGTTGCACGTGTGCGGCCGGTGTCTGTTTGTTTGATCTCTGGGTCAGCGCCAAGACGGCCAATCAGAATCACACGGTTAATACTACTCATGATATGCTCCATCCTCCCCGGTTGGACTGCCGTGCGTCGAGGGGAATGCGCCGCACACCCGAGGTCAATGCAGGCCCCATGCCGTATTTCTGTCAACTATTTTCGGGAGGTTATGGCGGCGCTGTCGCGTGATGAGTCACTATTTGTCGCAATGTGGAACGCGGTTTTTGGCAGGACACCGGTGAAGTGACTGCGAATGCCCGACGTCGTATGATAATCGCCATGCATATATTATTTGCTCTGATGGTCGTGGCTGCCGCACCGCCGGTAGCACAGGTCGCCGATGCCGAGGCCATCGCTTGGCTGGAATTGCCGCAGGCCAATGCGAGCGCCGAAGCGTTGGCCCAATCCCGCTTTGCCGATCTCTTCGAGGCAGTGTTCCCCAAAAGGATGCTGCGGGCCCTTAAGGGCGCGACCAAGAGCCAGGTGTTGGCGGCGGCATTCAAGAGCGCGTCGCCTGGAGAGGCGGAGGCGACGGTGTGGATCGAGGCCGGCAAGGCCGAGCCAGCGATTACGGCCGCGCTCGTGGATTGGCTCGGGGCTATGGGGGCGAAGCAGGCATCGAGATCCGCCGGTGGGCTCACCCTCACGCCGGTTCAGTTGCGAGGTCGTGTCATCACCGTGTTTTCTGGGCAGGGACGCAGTGGTTGGAGTACCCAGGTGCAGCGGGCCGAGCGGGCTCTCACGCGCTCACCCGCGCCTTTGGATGACGACCCGGCATACGTGCAGTTGCTGCGCCGCACGACCAAGGCCGACGCTCGTGGGCGAATCAACGTGCCGCGATTGTGGGGCATGGTGGCGCGCAGCCAGCAAGCCTCCAAATGGATTCCGATGATCGAACGTTTGGGATTGGAGCACCTGGCGGCGGTGGAGGTGCAGAGCCGCCTGTTGGATAAGACGAGTGTCGCCTTGGAGGTACAGCTCACGTTGCCGCGGCCGTGGAGGCACTTGCTCGCATCCCTCGGTCCTCCGATTGCCCATACTGAGCCGGCCGTACCCAAGGGAGCACGGTACGCTCGTGCGTCGGTTCGCCCTGGGTACCTGTGGTCGTGGCTTGAGAGGATGGCAAGTGACAAGGCACCCATGGAGACGGCGCTGGTGCGAGCGCAACTCGACGGCATTGAGAAGCGCCTGGGCAGCAAGCTCGTCGAAGATGCGTTGGGCGAAGACCCGCAAGTATGGACCGTCTACCAAAAAGCGGGAGCCGTTGTCGTCGAGATGGGCGTCAAAGATGCGACGCTCATGGGCGAGTTCGTCAAAGCCTACGCTGCGATCCTGCCGAACTTGTTCCCGCAAACCCAAGTCAAAGATACCACGATAGGCAAAACCCAGGTCATCGGGGTGAGCGGCGGCGGCGTGGGACCCATCAGTGTTGCGGTCCTTGGCGATGTGCTGCTGGTGTCGTCCAGCGCGATGGAGCTCGAGGCGCATCTTGGTCGGCGGCAGCCAGTCAAGGAAGGACCGCTGGGAAGTGAGCGGTTGATAGCCTATGGCAACAATCCCGACACCAAGATTCAAGTGCCGCCCCTGTGGCATGCCGTTGATGTGGGAGTCGTTGGGTGGCGGGTCAGCGCGGAGTCCGACCGCTTGATTGTCGATGCAACTGTGCGCAAATAGACGTCCCAGGGTACCAAAGGCAGCAAAGATGGTGATACGTCTTTACGAGCCCCGTTCGAAGTGCAATATGTCCCGGCGCCATGTTCACCGGCCTCATCGAGACCATTGGGACGATTCGACAGGCGGCGGGTGAGTCGCCGCGGCGGATCACTGTCGCCTCGTCCATTCCCAATGAGGACGTCGCCATCGGAGATTCCGTTGCCATTGATGGCGTTTGCCAAACAGTGGTGCACAGGGATTCCACGGGCCTGACGTTTGAGGCGGCAACCGAAACCTTGCGGCGCACAACCTTGGGGAGCTTGCGCGTCGGTGACAAAGTGCACCTCGAACGAGCCCTGCGCCTCGATGGGCGTCTCGATGGCCACCTGGTCATGGGACACGTCGATGGGGTGGGCAAGGTGACGCGGTTAGAGCAGCGACAGAGTGCTCTCTACGTCAGTGTGGACGCGCCCAAAGAGGTTGCTCGTTTGACCGTGGCTCGGGGGTCGATTGCAATGGCTGGGGTATCGCTCACAGTGACCGATGTCTCTGGAAACGTCGTTACGGTGGCTCTGATCCCGCATACTCTGATAGCGACGCGGTTTGGCGAGCTTCGGGTGGGGGCGGATGTGAATCTTGAGGCGGACCTGCTCGCGCGCTACGTCGAGCGGCTTCTCGAGGGCTCCGAAACACCTGGTTCCTTGACTGAGGAATGGCTGAAAGATAAGGGGTTTGCATGAGTTACGCTGGCGTCCCGCGAGCGGTCGAAGCCATTCGCGCGGGCAAGATGGTCATTCTCGTTGACGACGAAGACAGAGAAAATGAAGGCGACCTTTGCATGGCCGCCGAGAAGGTTACGCCCGAGGCAATCAACTTCATGGCGATGTACGGCCGCGGGCTCATCTGTGTCACTCTGACTGAAGAACGTATTCGGCAACTGCGATTGCCTATGATGGTGGACCAGAACACCAGCCAATTCGGTACGGCATTCACCGTTTCCATTGAGGCCCGACGAGGGGTCTCCACAGGTATTAGCGCTGCTGATCGCGCCACAACGGTGTTGGCCGCCATTGCCGACGACGCTAGTCCCGATGACATTGTCAGCCCCGGTCATGTGTTCCCCCTGCGCGCGCAGCCGGGCGGCGTGCTCGTGCGTACCGGGCAAACCGAGGGCGCTGTGGATCTCGCGAAGCTCGCTGGCCTCAAACCTGCTGGCGTCATCTGCGAGGTGATGAACACCGACGGCACCATGGCGCGTCGGCCCGATCTCGAGAAATTTTCGGCTGAGCATGATTTGATCGTTCTCACCATAGCCGATCTCATCGAATATCGGATGCGCAATGAGTCGCTGGTCAAGTGTCTGGTGAGTCGAGAGATTCTGCATCCGCAATGGGGTGATATTCAGGTGCGCGCCTACGGGACCAGCCTCGACGGGCGTCAGCACTTGGCGATGGTGAAAGGTGACCTACACAGCGTTGAATCACCTATGGTTAGGGTGCATTCAGGCTATCCGTTGGCGAATATTTTTGGGGATTTGTTCAGCCAAGACCGCGAGACATTGGGCGCGGCAATCGCTCGCATGGAGAAACAACCGTGCGGTGTTATTTTGTGCCTTGATGCGGGCACCCGCCAAGTGCCTCTCGAGGAACGCATTCGCCAGCTCGGCCGAGGGCGCGCACAGTGTGAATCGCCTGATGGCGATGGGATTCTGCGCGACATCGGTATTGGCGCGCAGATCCTGCGTGATCTCGGCCTCACCAGGGTGCGGGTCCTCTCCAACAATCCGAAGCGACTCGCCGGCATTGATGGTTTTGGTCTGCGAGTTGATGAAGTGATCCCCCTTGTTGTGGACGACCTCGCAGTGGCAGCGACGTCGAGATTCAGGGTAATTAGCGGCAGCGACGGTTAGCGTTGTCGCGTACTGTTACAGGGAGTATTGCAATGGCCGAAAAGACGGGCCAAGTATTTTCAGGCAATCTCGTGGGCGATGGGCTGAAGTTTGCCGTGGTGGTTTCTCGCTTCAATGAGTTCATTACCAGTAGGCTTCTTGGTGGGGCAACGGACGCCTTTGTGCGCCATGGGGTCAAGCCGGAGGACATCGACGTTGCTTGGACGCCAGGCACCTTTGAGATGCCACTGGTGGCCAGGCGGCTCGCTGACAGCGGTCGATACGATGCCATTTGTTGTATCGGTGCTGTCATTCGCGGGGGGACGCCGCACTTCGACTTTGTCGCAGGGCAAGCCGCTCGAGGAATTGCTACAGCTTCATGGGAATCTGGCAAGCCCGTCTCCTTTGGCATTCTCACCACGGACACCATCGAGCAGGCGATTGAGCGGGCTGGAACCAAAGCCGGCAACAAGGGTTTTGATGCAGCGGTGGTCGCCCTTGAGATGGCTCAACTCATGCGCGCGCTTCCCGGTTGATCTCACATGCGTCGTAGAGCTCGAGAGTGTGCCCTTCAGATCCTCTATCAATTGGATATGACGGCGGCGCAAGATGGGGCGCTTCCCGCTGAGAAGTTGGATGTTGCTTTGGAGCGGTATTGGGACAGCTTCGAGGCAGTTGACGCCGACGAGCGCGAATTCGCCGAGCGCTTGGCACGCGGTGTTGTCCGAGAGGTGGAGTCGATAGACAACGCCATCGGTGAAGCCTCTCGCAACTGGCGGTTGTCGCGAATGGAAAGTGTCGATCGCAACTTGTTGCGACTCGCCGCATTCGAGATCATCCATTGCCCTGATATTCCTCGCGCGGCGAGTATCAATGAGGCGATCGAGATTGCCAAGCGCTACGGTGGTGGTGACTCGGCCGCCTTCATCAACGGGATACTCGACAAGTTGGGCTTGGAGGAGCCGTGAGCCTACTGACGAGCTCAGGAATTCATGCCGATTTGTCGGGGGTCAAGGTCGAGCGTGGTGACCTCAAGTGGCTCGACCAGCGAAAACCTGCAGCTGTTGCCGTGTTCTGTTTCTCTGATGTCCGCCCACTGTGTGGTGTCGCAGGGTTTCTTGATTGGCGCTTGTGTGGGGCGATCTCACGTCGCATCGAGACGGGTGATTTCGCCGGCCACGTGGATGAGGTGTTGCTGTTGCCGAGCGAGGGCCGCTTGGGACGGCAGCTCGTCTTCGCATTTGGTTTGGGGACTTTGGCGGACTGCAATCGGCAGGTGTTGAGTCGTGTTTGTCGGGAAGCCTACCGCGTCATGCGACGCGCTGGGGTTGCAAACCCGATGTTTGCGGCCCCGTCGGTTCACGGCGGGGGGCAAATGGAGGCCGAGTTTGTGCAATCGGTGGCCGACGAGCTCAAAGGTGAGATTGGCGGAGTTTTGGTTGAGAGTTGAGGGACTGTGGGGCAACGAAGGGTCAAAAGGCGACGCGGTTCACCGTTGTCTGAGATGATCGTCAACCAGGGGCTGACTCCCCCTCATTTTCAGCATAAGTAATGCGTCATAGTGGGGGCACTGGCCCCCAAAAGTGTGAAGGAGACGAAACCTGAGCCTCCTCGGAAATCTTGCCGATTTGGGTCTGGGAGACATCTTTCAGATAGTCTCGCTGAGCCGTCGCTCCGGCACTCTGCAATTGACGACCCCGTCGCGGTCGGGCGAGATTGTATTCGATCAAGGCCGCGTGGTCGCCGGTTACATGACCGGAGAGACCAACTCGGTTGGCGACAGTCTGTTGGAGCTGGGAGCAGTCAAACCAACAACGTACCAAGAGATGTTGGCTGCCCAGGCCGATGGTCTTGGGGGGCTTGAGCTGTTGCGGCGATTTGAAGCAGAGGCTTCGGGCATCTCTGATGGCCTCGATGAATTGCTACGTCGTACCATCTACCAGATGTTCGATTGGGATGAGGGGACCTTTTCCTTTGTCCTCGAAGAGAACCCGGACCCATGGCGTGGCTTCTCTCTCGCTGCCAATCGGGTTGTGGTGGTCAAGGGACTGAATCCGCAATACCTCGCCATCGAGGGAGCGCGGCTGCGTGATGAACGCACCAAAGATGACGCGCTAGAGAGTTTTCTCGCCCGTGACAACAAACCACCCCCTCAACTGAGTCGTGATGCTGAGGTGAAATCATTTGCCGCGCAGCTTCGTGAGTCGCCAGCGGTTCAGGATACAATCCCGAACACCGATGTGGCATCAGCGCCCATTGGCGCAGATGCGGCCGAGCAAGCGGTCGAGCCAGCAGTGCAACCAACTGTCTTGGGATCACCTGGGGAACAGACAGTCGCGATCCCGATTGCGCAGAGTGCCGTTTGGCCCGCCACGATGGAGACGCAGTCAATCGCTGGGAGTTCCGCGAGCGCACCAGGCTGGTGTCTGCTGGCGGTGGATGACGATCCACAGGTCACTCACCACATTGGGGATTCCTTTGGCAGTCGTTTTTCCGAGGTCATACTCGCCAACACCGTGGCCGAGGCATTCGGGGAGATGGATGGCCGCGACAATCTCATCGTCGTCAGTGATCTGATCATCGCCCGGTCCGATGGTGCCGGAATTCTGGGCGGTATCGAGATTCTCGAGAAGATCCGTGAGCGGTCCGCCGACCTGCCGGTCATTCTATTCACCGACTACGAAAACGCCGAGGCACAGAAGAAGGCGAGCAACCTCGGTGTCGCGGGTTTCCTGATGAAACCACGCAAAGCCCAGATTCAGGCGGTGAAACAAAAGGGCGGCTTGAGTCCGGCAATGCAAGAGTTCCTCGAGGGTCTCGGTACGGCCCTCGACCCATATCTGAGCGAAGCGGGTTCAGCTTCCGTCGTGGAACCTGCCACGTCCCCGGTATTGGTTCCTGTACCTGGGGTGGAGCCCGCAACACCCGAGCCCATTTTGTCATCCTCAGTCGTGCTTGCGCCTTCTGCCGCAGCGATTGTCGATCTTGGTCCTGAGGGGCAAGAACACAAGCAGCCAATGGCAGAATCTCTTCCGTACGATCTTCGCCGGGAGATTGCGGGGTATATACAGGACGTTGATGTTCCGGGCTGGGACGATCTGCCGCCTGCCGTGGTATCCTCTGAACAGGTTAGCACGCTTCGGTCGATGCTCTCTGAGCTCGTCGATCCGGCCAATCGGGAAACTGTCACCCTGCTGGTGTTGCGGTTTGCTAGCGTCGTTTTCGATCGCGCTGCGTTGTTCTTGGTAACGCGTCGATTCTATGTTGGCCTTGGGGGTTTCTCATCGGAGGAATCCTCCGACCAATTCGTTGTACGCGTACGAAAGATCCAGGTGCCCGTGAGCACGGAATCTGTATTTTCGAGGGTTGCCCGTTTCCGGTCGCCATATCGCGGTCCACTGGCAAATTTTGGCGGCAATGAACGACTGGTCGGAGGATTGGGAGGCAGTTGGCCTTCAGGGCAAGTGGTCGCTATCCCATTGATCTCGAACGACCGAGTGGCGGCAATCCTCTACGGTGACAATCCTGGGGGCAAAGACATTGGGCCGACCGATACGTTGGAGATCTTTCTCCAGCAAGCTGGTTTGGCTATGGATCGAGTTCTACTCGAGCGAAAGCTCGAAGAAGCACGACGTCGTTAGGATGTTTCCGAGTGATTGTGAGCGAGGGCGCAGATGCCTAGATTGATGGTCGTTGAAGACTCCGCAGCCATGCGGGGTATGATTGCCTCGATTCTCGGGCAAATCGCTGATTCGGAAGTCGTCGAGGTCGCGTCGGGTTTTGAAGCGCTCAAATTGTTACCGCGCGACGTTGTTGACCTTATTGTCATGGACATCAACATGCCAGATATCAATGGCCTAGAGCTCTTGTCATTTGTACGCAAGTTGCCGGCCTATGCGAATACGCCGGTTTTGATCGTCACCACGGAGAGGGGCGAGGAAGACCGCAAACGTGGCATGGCTTTGGGGGCGAACGGCTATCTGGTGAAACCTTTCGACCCCGATGAGTTGTTGGAAACTGTCATCAACCTTTTGAGCGAGAGGTCATGAGTTCGTCCGTATTCACGCCAGAGCTCATTGCCGAGGCGCAAGAAATTGTCGACGCCCTAAACAGCGATTTGATCGTCGCAGAGAGTGAGGCGAGGGCGGGCATCGTTGATCCCGATCGCATCAATGGCCTATTTCGCAGCGCCCATTCCCTCAAGGGCATCTCAGGAATGTTCGGGCTCAGTGGGGTGTCACGTCTCGCTCACGACCTCGAGAGCCTGCTCGACGGAATGCGATTGGGCAAGGTGCAGCTCGATGCCAACGCATTGGACGTGTTGTTCAGCTGTGTCGAGCGGTTTGGTGCACTTATCGCAGCGGCCGCAGAGGGCGACGAAAACCTCGAGGTCGGGGTGGACGAGTTGGTTGTGCGCCTCAAGAATGTGACCAGCGGTGACGTCGGAGTCGGCAAAACAGAGTTGACGGCGTTGGTCGACTTGAGCGCAGACGTGGTCAGTGTACTCACTGAGTACGAGGAACATCGGCTTCGGGAGAACCTGAAGAAAGACCGCAATCTGTTTATGCTGCGCAGCGCCTTCGATCTCTCCAACTTTGACGTTGGGCTTGCGGAGATCGACGCAGCCGTCAAACCGCTTGGCGAGGTGATCACCAAACTCCCGTCATCGAAGCCCGGAGAGTCTGGCACCATCGCATTTGATATCATTGTCGGCTCGGATTCTGATGCGGAGTCGTTGGCTTCGGCCATCTCCGACGACCGCGTCGAGGTCATCCCCATCGGCAAACGAGGGGCTACGCAGCGGGCAGCGGTTGCGGCGCCAGTTGCAGCCACGCCATTGGCTCCGTCTACAGAGGAATCTGCAGCGCTACTGACGTCACCGGAGGCTGATGAGGGTGCGACGATTCGAAGTGTGTCGCGGACGGTGCGGGTAGATATTCGGCGTTTGGACCGTCTGATGAACCTGGTTGGCGAGCTCGGATTGACCCGAATGGCCTTCGAGAAAATCGGCGAAGGCTTTCGTCGGCTGCAGGGCTTCACCGGTTTGGCAGCAGAACTGCACAAAGAAGGTCGAAATTTCGAGCGTCGCCTCACCGAGTTGCAGGCGGGCATCATGGAAGTTCGCATGGTGCCGCTCGCCAATCTCTTCGAACGAATGGTGCGTATTGGCCGCAAGGTAAGTAGAGAGCTCAATCGAGAGGTGCGAATCGAGGTCAGCGGTGAAGGGACAGAGCTCGATAAGCTCATCGTCGAGGACCTCGCCGACCCCTTGATGCACCTGGTGCGGAATGCGATTGACCACGGCATCGAAGCTCCAGAAGATCGCGAAGCAAATGGCAAGCCCCGAGAGGGCATGGTCCGATTGACCGCCACTGCTCGCGGTAATCACGTTCTTGTTGTGGTTTCGGACGATGGCGGCGGGATCGACGTCGCCAGGGCTCTGGAGTCGGCAGTGCAGAAAGGGCTTGTCACACCGGAACGTGCCGCGGAACTGACTCGCCGTGAGGTTTTTAACCTTCTCCTGCTGCCTGGTTTTTCCACTCGTAGCGAAGTCTCGGAGTACAGTGGTCGCGGTGTGGGGATGGATGTCGTCAAGACCAAGATCTCCCAGTTGTCCGGAATCGTCGACATAGACTCAGAGCCGGGTCGAGGCACGACGGTGACAATTACCCTTCCTATCACTCTTGCCATCATTCCTGCGTTGATTGTGATCGTGGCCGGAGAGACCTACGCGATACCTCTGAACAATGTGCAGGAGACATTGGCACTGGAGCCCAGTCTCGTGAGGACCATCGAGAACCGTGAGGTCATTTCGGTGCGGGGTACAACAGTGCCGCTCGTCGACCTCAGAGGCATTTTTCACATTGACGGAAAGGGACGACCCGATCTCCCCTATGGCGTCATTGCCGGTGTGGGCCAGAACGCAACCGCTCTCGTGGTCGACGAGCTCGTCGGGCAGCAGGATATTGTTATCAAATCTCTCGGCCGTCGGTTGCGAAAAGTTCCAGGTATTGCCGGTGCCGCGGAGCTTGGTAATCAGAAGACGATTCTTGTGATCGACATGGTTGAGCTAATCGACGAAATGGCACGTGGTGGTGGTGATGGGCGTGCGTGACCAAAAGAAGATGAGTGGCAGCGGACGCGCTGTTGCATCCGACGCAGTGTCGGATGCGGGGCGTGCAAACGGCGATCCACTCAAAGAGTTCTTTGTTTCCGACAACGAAGCTGATCTAAACCAGGCGCTTCACGTGGGGGAAGCCTATGTGGGCACAGCCTTGCACGCAGACGCCATGCTCGAACTGTTGGCTTTTTGGGCCGGCGACGAGGAATACGGGGTTGAAATCGTCCAGATTCAAGAGATTATCAAGGTGCCGGTGATCACGCCAGTGCCGCGCGCACCCGCATGCGTGCTTGGTATCATCTCTCTGCGTGGGACAATCGTACCGGTTGCCGACCTGCGGGCGATTCTGGGCATGTCGCCTTTGCCCGCAGCACGAGCCAGCCGAATATTGGTGTTACGAGGCGATGGCGAACCGGTTGGACTGCTCGTTGACCAAGTGAGTAGCGTGGTTCGATTGGAACGAGAAGCTGTTCAGCCGGTGCCACGTACCATGCAGCGACAGGCTGGTGACTTGTTGCAGGGGGTGGGACGTGATGAGGACAGAATGTTGATTATTCTAGATCTCCCAACGGTGCTGATGGCAACGGAGTATGTGGGATGAACCCCGCTAGAGACGACGAGATTGTTCAGTTGGCCGCGTTCTGCGTTGGGCCAGAAGAGTATGTCGTCGACATCATGCGAGTCCGCGAGATTATTCGCCCCATACCGATCACGCCTGTGCGCAAAGGGCCCAAGTATGTCGAGGGGGTTATCAGCCTGCGGGGGTCGGTGATTCCAATTGTCGATTTGCGCCGTCGTTTCGAGATTCCCATAACGGAGTCACCTCAACAACGAATCATGATCATGACCGTTGCAGGACGTTCGCTTGGTTTGATGGTGGACTCGGTCACCGAGGTGGTGCGGGTGCCGCGCAGCTCCATTCGGGCGGCACCGGGTCTGCTGGAAGCCGAACGAGCTCCGTACTTTTTAGGGGTCTGCCATCATCGTGGAAGAACTCTGATTCTTTTGAATGTAAAAAACATCATCGTCTCAGAAGAAGTGATCGACATCTCCTCAGAGACGGCAGTTCTGCGTGAGGGGTTGTGAACCAGGTTATTTGTCCTCTTTGTGACGCGTCGTTACCAACACCCGCCGGACAAATGGTGTGGGTGCGGTGCCACGATTGCGGTGAGTTGGTCTTCCGTTCTTTGAGTGGACCGGAGGTCGTGGTCGCCCACGCGTCAGACGTTGTAGCGCAGGTGATCGGTGTCGCCCTCATCGATAGCCGATTTGCCCCCATTCGCGTCAGAAATGGCACTCAGGCGATGGCTGTGATGCTCGCTCGACGCCCGGCGGCAATTGTTCTCGATGTGGGATTGAGCGACATGATGTCTTTTCAGTTGATCGAGAAGATCCGCGCAGGAGAGTTGGCGGGAACCAAAGCCATTCTCGTCGCCTCCGTGTTCAATAAGACAGCATACAAACGCAGGCCCGAAACTCTCTACGGCGCTGATGACTATGTTGAGCAGCACCACATTCCCGACATGCTGCCGAAGAAGCTCGCGTCGTTGTTGAACGAACCAGAGCCGAACTTGGGGCGGCTAGACGAGGCGGCGCTGCAGCGTCTCAACGATGACGAATCGATGCCCGAGTTGTCGGGGCGCAATCGACTCCAAGCGTTGGCTCGCAGCATTGTCGCCGACATCGCTCTGTATCATGAGAATGAAGTGCATGCTTGCGTGAAATCCGCTGAGGGCACACCGCTTGTGTCGGCGCTCGACGAAGGTCGCCGTCTTCTTGCCAGCATGGCCATCGTCGACGGCGACACGGATCCGATCCAAGAGGCATTTGATGAGTTGGTCCGTGCGATGAGGGGTGCCATGTGCCCAACTGAGACGAAGGGCGTCGCCGAGCGTGCACGCCGGCAGAACCGTTATGTCCGCGCACAGGACCTTTGGCCCGATCATCCAGGGGCTATTGCTGTGTTGCTAGATCTGTTGGGAGATTCTCACTGGCGCGTTCGCAAGGCGGCAGTCGTTGCCGCCGCCAGGTTCAGTACCGACGCCAATCTGCCATCCAAGTTGGTGGATGGTTTGGCCTCACGAGACAACGCCGGCCTGCGCAACGCTTGCGCAGAAGCCCTGGTGTGCCTTGGACGTCCCGTCGTCGCGATGCTGATGGAGACTCTGCCTACTCAGGATGCCGATCACCGCAAGTTCGTCGTCGAGGCCTTGGGGCTCATCGGCACGGCGGAGGCACGAGCTGCACTCATAGCGCAACTCGGCGACGACGACGTCAACGTTCGAGCGGCGGTGGCTGAGGCCTTGGGACATATCGGTGGGACAGAGGCGATAGAACCTCTCAAGGCGATGCTGGTGTCAAAAGACACCGAACTCTTGCATCGCGTCTACATATTGCAGGCATTGGTTAGCTGTGGTGAAACCATCCCATTCGATGAGATACAACAGTGGTTGGGACAGCGCGTTCTCGAGCGACAGGTCCTGGCCTTATTGGGGCGTTGCGCGGACGATCGAGCGATCGCGCCACTGTTGGAGGGCGTTGTTGCCTCGAGCCGAGAGACACGCGCCGTCGGGGTGTGCGCATTGGCTGAACTTCTTGCAGATCTCAAAGGGAAAGACACGGGCGTTGTTGCCCGTACGCTGGCCGCGGGAGTCGCGCGAGAGGCCGTCTTGGAGGCGCTCGCTGACCCAGATGATGATGTTCTGAAGGCGGCTGTTTCGGTTCTAGCGGCTACGGGTGATCCAGGCTTGGCACCGACGATCCTTTTGCGGTGCGCTTGCCGAAATGTCGTTGAAGCGGGTGTGCGCGCGGTGATTTCCATGGGGAGCCCAGTTGTGAAGCCGCTCCTAGAGGCGTTCGACTCTGCGCCCATCGAAGCTCGGGTGCTATTTCTCGAGGTGATTGAGCTGGTCGGCGACTCGATCAGTGTTCCCGTTCTCCTCGAGATAGCGATGGGCCCGGATACACGTTCGTCAGAAGCGGCCCTGAGGGTGGTCGGCAAATTGGCCGGAGTTGATGTGTTGCCCGCGTTGATGCGGGTCGTGCGCGAGGGCGTGCCCGAGATTGCTCATGTAGCTGCGATGTCGATGTGTGCGATCGGCCGGCGAGAGGCTGATGCGGTGGGTGATTCTGTTGTCGCCAATTGGATGTCGGGAGAGGTGAATCCCGAATGGTTGGTGGTGCTTGGCGGATTGAGTCGGGATGTTGACATCGAAGTGATAGCCGGTGCGACCCACCATCGCGACCCCGATGTGCGGTGCGCTGCCATTGATGCTGCCCGTTCCTATGGTACGAGTTTTGACGAAGAGAATGTCATCATGCTGCTGACCGACGAGCATGCACGGGTGCGTGCATCTGCCGCTCGCGCACTTGGCTGCTACCGTTCGGACACAGCCCTGGCAGCGCTGCTCGCGGCGTCACAGGATGCCGATCCATGGGTCGTCGCAGAGGCCGTCTTGAGTCTAGGCGGCGTCGGCGGTGATCAGGCAGTTCGCGTTCTCAAGGATGCCGCCGGCAGTTCGGTGGCACCGATTGCCATTGCCGCTCTCAAGAGTCTTTTCCGACTCAATCCTCCGCAGCTTGAGGCTGCGGTTGAAAAAGCGCTCGCGCACGCTGATCCTGAGGTTGTCCGGGAGGCGATTGCCGCGTCGGTTCGTTTGTATCCCGACCGTGCGCGCGAGTTGCTGGGCGATTCGCTGCGCAGTCGTTACTGGAACGTACGCGCAGCCGCTGCTGAGGCCTTGGTCAATCGCAGCATGGTGTTACCCGTTGAGCAGGTGGGCGCACTTCTCATCGCCGAAACAGAGCCACTTGTGCAAGAATCGTTGGAACGGTTGTTGCGCGTTGCCCAGGAGGGTGAATGATCCTGGGGGCGGGCAGAGCGGTCAGTATGACCGATGAGGAGTTTCGTCTCATCCGGGATCTCATCTGCGATTTTTGTGGCATCTACTTCGAGGATTCTCTCAAGTTCTTGGTCGAGAGGCGGCTGCAGCCGCGTCTTCCGGTGTTTGGCTTTGTCAGTTTTCGAGACTACTACCGACTGATCAAATACGGTCGTGAATGTGAACGCGAGTTTGACGAGATCGTCGAACGGGTGACCACCAACGAGACATATTTTTTCCGTGAGGCGTATCAGCTGCGCGCGTTCACCGATGAAATTTTGCCGATGGTGGTGGCGCAGAGATCAGAGGGCCGGATTCGAGTTTGGTCGGCAGGTTGCTCTACGGGTGAGGAACCCTATTCTATCGCCATGTTGCTCGACAAATGTCCCATTGTTGCCGGGCGTCCCGTCGACGTTTTTGGCAATGACATTTCTCGAAAGGTGCTGCGAACTGCGCGAGCAGGCATGTACACCCAGGCATCCTTTCGCAGCACGGACAATGCGTACATTAAAGAATACTTCCATCGTGACGGACGCACCTACCAACTGGATGAGCGTATCCGCAATCGTGTCACATTTGGGCATCTCAACCTTATGGATGAGAATGCTTTGGCCCTGATCGGCAAAGTCGACGTCATCCTTTGCCGTAACGTCATCATCTATTTCAACCATGCCAGTCGTGCCAGGCTACTGGCTACTTTCTATCGCAAGCTTCGGCCCGGCGGTTTTCTCCTCCTCGGACACTCCGAGTCGCTGGTAAACGAGACCAAAGACTTCGAACTCGCACCACTCACCAACGACATGGTTTACCGGAAACCGGGAGAGGGCTCCTTGCTATGAAGAAACTGCGTGTCTTGGTCATTGATGATTCGGCGTACAATCGAAAGACGTTGACGGAGTTGCTCCAGGCAAACTCCGAGATTGAGGTGGTGGGCAGAGCTTATGACGGCGAAGAGGGGCTCAAGCTTGTTGCGTCACTCAAACCTGATCTGATTACCCTCGACATTGAGATGCCCAGAATGGATGGATTCACGTTCCTGCGCATCCTCATGCACCAAATGCCGACTCCAGTCATTGTCATAAGCTCCCACAGTCGCAAGGAAGAGGTGTTTCAGGCCTTGGAGCTCGGGGCTCTCGATTTTGTCGCCAAACCCTCACACCACATCGCACCCGACCTGAAGGAGCTGGGTGAGGAGCTCATCTCCAAAGTACTAGCCATTCGCGGGCTGCGGGCGCTGCCTGGACAAGCCGCGCCGGCGAAGAATCGGCACGCACCGAAGGAACCGATGGTCAAAGGTGGCGAGGTCGACAGAGTTGTCTGCATTGGTGCATCTACCGGTGGGCCGCCAGCGTTGGAATCGATATTCAAATCGCTGCCCAGTTTTGCGAGCACGGCCTTTTTGGTTGCGCAGCACATGCCGGAAAAGTTCACCCGCGCGTTTGCGGACAGGCTCAATCGCATGGTCGACCTCGATGTGCATGAGGCCGAAGGGGGGACACGAATTACCGCTGGCAACGTGTATGTCGCACCGGGAGGTAGCCACATGGTGGTGGCTAAAGGTACCCATGGGCCCGTTTTGCATATCGTGCCTACAGAGGATGAGGACCGTTACACCCCGTCGATTGACAGGTTGTTGGAATCAGCGGCGGAGCATTACCACCAGTCATTGCTCGCGATTCTACTCACGGGCATGGGCTCGGACGGTAGTGTTGGCATCGAGGTGGTGAGGCGGCTTGGGGGCCGAACCCTAGCGGAATCGGAGGAGACGGCTGTGGTGTTTGGTATGCCGAAGGAGGCGATCGCTACCGGTTGCGTCGATGAGGTTCTCGCGCTTTCATTAATAATTGAACGGATTCAGGAGTTTGCGGCGGCGCGCAGGCCATAAGAGAGAGAATCTTGAGGCGACCGGCAGAGCCTGCTAAGACGAAAGGACAGCAAGGCTGTATTAGTAGGGTGCCATGGTACACGACAAAAAAGGCAAAGAGCGGGACGACGTGGGTGAGGGCAAGGATGACGCTCGTCAGGAGGTCGTGCAGATCGTCAAGCGCGGTGCCGAATTCACCGAGGAAGTCCTCAAGGAGAATGAACGTCTCCGCTATAGGGTGGCACAATTGGAGACCGCGCAGAGTTCTGTAGGCAAGGATGACTCGCTTGTTGCAGAGCTGTTGGCGAAGATTCGTCGACTCGAGCACGAGCGATCAGAGATAGGCAGACGATTCGCTGAGGTGGAAGCTGAGAACCAGAACTTCGCCAATCGGTACATCGAGATCGAAAACGAGAACAACAATCTTCTCAACATCTATGTCGCCAGTTATCAGCTGCATTCGACTCTCGATTTCCATGAGGTCTTACAGATTCTCATCGAAATCATTCTCAACTTTGTCGGAGCCGAGGTTTTTGCCATCGGCCTGGTGCCTGAGGGCGGCGGACCGTTGCGGCCGTTGATTGTTGAGGGCATGGAACGTGATGAACTGGCCTCTTTGGCTACCGACTCGGGGGTCGTGGGGGATGTCGTTGCTTCCGGGGAGCCACGTTTTGTGGAGTTCAGTGAGAGTCGTGAGGTCAAGCTTCGGGATCCGGGAATTTGCGTTCCGCTCAAAATAAAGGGACAAGTTATCGGTGTGGTGTTGATCTATCGATTCTTGCAACAGAAGACGGAGCTCGCCGCCGTCGACCATGAGTTGTTCACTCTGCTTGCGGGGCACGCAGCGACTGCAATTTTCGCATCGAAACTCTACACGGACTCAAAACGTAAACTGAAGACCATCCAAGGCTTCATCGACCTGATGACGTCCGAAGGGGCGGCTGGATAGGGCATGTCAGATTTCTCGGCATTGGTTGTTGAAGATTCGCCCACAATGCGGCAGTTGATCGTATTCGCATTGCGGCGTCTGCAGACCCTCAAAGTTACCGAGGCCGATGATGGCGTCGATGCTTTGAAAAAATTGCAGGCGGCAAAGTTTGACATTCTCATCACCGACATCAATATGCCGATCATGGATGGCCTCAAGCTCGTGAGCTTGGTGCGCAAGGATGAAATTCACAAGGACATCCCCATTGTTATCATTACCACTGAGGGGGCGCAGGAAGATCGCCAACGCGCTCTGGCCCTTGGTGCCAATGCTTACATAACCAAGCCGATTCAGGCACCGCAGGTGATCAACACGGTCAAAGAGCTTCTCAAGCTCTAAAAGCCCTAAACAGTGACGCATTGGAAAAGAGACGCGAGCGAGACGAGGCGGAGCCGAGGAGCCCGCGCAGTGGATCTTTTTCAAGGCATTGCTGTTTAAGTCATCAGGCCATTGACCAATGCGACATAGTCCTTCATGGCCGACTCTTTGCTCTTGCCCTTGAGCTTGTCCCAGGCGTCGTGTTTTGCGCGGCCTTTGAGATTGATCATGCCGGGGCGCTTGCCCTGCACGTCGCCTGCGGTGCCTTGTTTGTACAATGCGTATAGCTTGAGCAGTGTGTTGTTGTCGGGCGCATTCGACAGCTTCATGACGTTTTGTGCCGCTTGCTTGAATTCTTGCTCGAGATCTTCCATTGCTGCCATGGGGCTCTCCTCGGCCGTATTCTTCCGGCGAATTTGGCGCTGTGAAACTTGCATGCCAACACGGACTCGACTTGGCTGCAAGGGACTTTCGTGATGTATGCGATGGCGATTGGGGAGAAAGGAGCAAGTCAGGTGAGCCACCCATGGTTGGACGGCCGACTCTCAAAGGTCGAGTCATTGTCGGACACGGTGCGCATGTGGACCTTTCTCGCTGGAAACACAGCCAAGGGGGATTTGCAGGCGGTGGGTCATGATTGGCGATGCCTGGCCCAGGACGACCATCTCGGTGGCATCGAGGCCATTTTGCAGACCCATCTCTTTGCCGGGTACCCTCGCACCATCAATGCCCTGGCGACTGTCCGTGGGCTCGGGGTGTCACCTGGGGTTCGAGTGGGTGAAGTCGACTCCAGTATGTGGACCGAACTCGGCGAGGGGAATTGTCGCACGATTTATGGGTCAGCCTATGACCGCTTGCGCGATCGCATTGCCGGGCTGCATCCCGACATCGATCGCTGGATGGTCGAAATCGGTTATGGGCGCATCCTGTCGCGGCCAGGTCTGACTCTGCGGGAGAGGGAGCTCTGCGTGATTGCCGTGCTTGCGGGGCAGAACGTCGCGCCACAGTTGTCCAGTCATCTGCGCGGTGCCATGCGCGCCGGTGCCACCCCTGTGGAGTGCACTGCGATTCTCGAGCAAACGGATCTCGTTTGGGGACCCGAAGCCCGCAGACAAGTCGATATTGTGTGGGGAGAGTTACGATGATCTATCTGCTGTTGGTAGCGGCTCTGATTTCCGAAGGTGCGGGTCGGCCAGAGCAACAGTCCGGCCACCGCATCGTTCACCAAGAATCGACACCATTCGGCATGCTCTTCGTTATCGATGAAGGGGGAATGCGGTACTTGCGATTTGACTCAGCCAGTGGCGATGACCAGAGCATGATCTCGTTGAATGACCAGGATGCGGTGTCGATGGATTACGTCCGTTTTTCCGCAGTGGGTCTCGGCTACGTGGAGGCGCCCCAACGGTTGCTCATGGTGGGCTTGGGCGGCGGTACATTCACCGCGTTCGCGCACCGCGTCTTGCCCGACATGGAAATCGATGTCGTAGAGGTCAATCCTGCGGTTCTGCGTGTGGCCGAGAAATATTTTGGCGTTTCGCGCGACGCTCGATTGCGGGTGCACATCGACGATGGTCGCAGGTATCTCGAAAACACCAGCACTCAGTACGATCTCATCCTGCTCGATGCCTACACCGGAAGTGGCATTCCGAGCCACCTGACGGGAGGTGACTTTTTCGATTTGACAAAGAGACGTTTGAGTCCAAAGGGGGTTCTGGTTGCCAATTTAGCTGTGGACGATCGTCTTGAACGAACCCTCATCGATGTAATTGAGAGGGAAGTGGGGGCAGTCGATTGTTTCCGCACTCCCGACAGTCTCAATCTCATCGTCGTTGCCAAGCCAGTTGGTCGTGTCGGCCAACGGCAGTTGGCAGCTCGAAGCGCCAAACTCGATCAGGATCTCAAACTGCCTTTCGAACTCGCTCGGGTCGCGGGTGCCGTCGATGCCGATTGTGCGAGTGCACGGTCTCCGTGATTAATTGGGCGGGGCGTGGCTGCGGCGTCGCCACAGCAGCAGACTGCACAACACAAGGAGAAGGAGTGGGACAGTTGTCGCGACGGGTGAGGCGGCACAACCGGAACCATCGTCTGAGCCGGTCTCTGTGATCTTCACGTCGTTAACCAATGGCATCGGTGACGCACAAAAGCCGTAACCGCTCCAATCACTGCAGGTTTGGCCGGTGCAGTTGCCGCAACCCTCCAGTTCAAGCGCGCAGCTGGGTTGCTCGGCGTATTGGTTGGCGGTGGCGGCGGGATATTTGAAAACGACACCATCGCGATCGTCGCAGGCAAGGCTGCGTTTGTCGATGTCACCGAGTTTGGCCGTCGCACACATCGTTGATCCTTTGGCGCAGCTTGGATCGAGTTCACCCCACTCATCGGGGTGTCCGAGGCCAAGGATATGGCCGATCTCGTGCACCGCGGTATTGGCGAGATCGGTGAAGCGGCACTCAGGATCAGGATCATCGCGGGTGTTGCCATTGCAGTTGGGGCAGCATCCGTCGAGGTCAGCGAAAGTGAACTCCTCCGAGTTGAATTCAATGTCACCGTCGAAGATCTCACCGGTCTGTGCGCTGTAGGTCGTTGTGGTCAGGGCGATGATGCGGTCAGAATGGGGCCAATCCTTGTCGCGAAAGATGATCAGATTCTCATTGGCCGCGGGATCGAGGAAATCGAAGCCGACAAGGTCTCTGTCAACTCGCGCGGCCAGGGGAGTGAAGGTGATGTCGGTGGAGTTGTTGGGCGGCTGGCAACCGGAAATACCTACCCAGGTTGCAAATGAAGCGCCAATGACAGCTTCTTCATTTGTGCCAGCCAGATCTCCTGTGCCTGCAGCGTGAAATGCATAGGTCAGATCTCGGTGGAACCAAGACAACGATGGCCCAGTCTCTAGGTTTGTGCCCGTGATAACCCGTGAGCATACCCATGCGTTGGCGTCGGTGGTGATGAGGGTGAGCGCCAACGCCGCGAAACACAATGCAAAAGTCCCACTGCTGAAGATGCTACGGTGCACGTTTGATCTCCCGGACCGCGAGCTCTAAGTCGCGCAACGACTCTGGAAACCGGGCAGTGGGCGGCCCCATGGAGTTGTCGACCAGTCGCATACCGAACCCCTTACGAAACACTCGTGGGTTCGCGCCCTCCTCCAAGATAAATGCGCCCTGTGCCATTTCCACAACCCGAAGGACGCCAGCGTGACGCTGCAAGCAAAGCACCACACGTTGTCCGGTGCCAAACCTCAATGCCCCATCAACGCGTTGGCCAATCTCGCCGATAGTCCCGCCCAAAGTAACAACGTCAACTGTTGTATCGGTGAGCTCGCCGACCCAGACCTCCTCGACTGCAATGGATACGCGGGTGAGGATGCGTCCATCTTGCCAGTACGATGTGGACTCTCCGGTCGTCCCCAACACAATCCATTGGGATTCACGCACCAACTCGGCAAGTGATGCGCGGGTGGCGGTGGAGGCACCTGCGGGTGGGACAGCTAGAAACGCTAGTAGGAATGCCAATCGTCTCATGCAGGGATGCTACCCGACGCATTGGTATACAGCAATGTCGCATAAAGGTACTGGAGGTACTGGAGGTACTGGAGGTACTGGAGGCACTGGAGGCACTGGAGGTATTTGCTGGTCAGCCGCGCCCCCGGCCGCCTGCGGCGTCGGGATCGTTCATGAGAGAAACGGGACAGACCCTGTGCCCAAGCGAGCGCCTGCGGTGGCAACGGGGCACGCGGTATTCACCGAGAACAAGGAAGCCGCCGAAGTGATGCACTCAATCGAGACGAGAGTCTTTGGAGGCGGAACCGAGCGTGCCCAGTTGCCGCCGCAAAGCGAGCGGCGACACAGGGTTAGTTTCTGACTAGCCCTTGCGCCGGTTAGGTACCACGTGGCCGCGCAAAAACAAAACGAAGTGACGCTGACGCCCCGACATGTGACTCGCGAATACGCCAAGGAGCAGAGCTGTGACCAGCAAAGGCACCCGCGCAGGCCAGTAGATTCCGGCAAGTCCCACCAAGGCGAGCTTGACGAAAACCATAGTTCCTCGGACTTCACACAAGACGGCGAAGCTCGCGAGCATATCGACCAAGAGCAGGGTGGTGCCACTGGCGAGTGTTGCGACCAACCATGGCAACAACGAATCGCGATGCAGGCCGAAGATGTGACCGCCAAGAAGAGTTCCGCCGCTCAGTACATGCAGTGCCCGAAGGGCCATGAACGTAGCGCGGCGGCCGGGAAAGTCTCGAGGTTGCTCAGGAAAAAGGGACAGAAATACCCGTCCCCGGTGTTGGGCTGCACTCATCGGCACGAAGCATAACCCAGCTTGGGGGGCCCGTCGACGTGGGTTGGTATGCGTGGGTTGGTATGCAGGTATGCCCGACATTTGTCCTCCGCTGTCCCTTGTAACCGACGAACATGTTGTGACAGAACTGTAAACGACCTTTTCGGGTGGTCACGAGAGGAGTTGGGGATGGCGCTGTGCACTGGCTATATGGGCAAGTCATACGACATCGATCTGTCTACGGGGGAGATCAAAATCCTCGATATATCCCAGCACGTCGATCTCTACCTGGGTGGCAAGGGCGTGGGGACCAGGTTGCTCTACGACAACACGCCGCCGGGAATGGATCCCTACGACGACAGGATGCCGCTCATATTCTCGACCGGCCCGCTGACGGGGACCTCCGCACCACAATCAAACCGGTTCGTGGTGACGACCAAATCGCCCCTCACGGGGGCTGTTGCGAATTCGACCTGTGGTGGTGATTTTGCCCGACAACTCAAAAGAGCAGGTGTCGACGTCGTCATGGTGCGCGGCAAGGCAAAGGCACCCGTCTATATCGAAATCACTGACGAGGGTGGTGCTTCGATCAAGGACGCGACTCGACTTTGGGGGAAGGGTGCCGTTGAGACCCAAGAGTTGTTGCCCAAGGGATTTGGCAAGGCTGTGATTGGCCCCGCCGGAGAGAACCGGGTCCGCTTTGCCTGCATTGTCAGTCAAGAGCGCGTCGCTGGGAGGACGGGCTGTGGCGCGGTGATGGGGGCAAAGAACCTCAAGGCGATCATTGCAGACGGTAAGATGAAGATCGTCGCCGAAGACAAGGACGCCTTCGAAGAGCTGCGCAAGTCGATGGTCAAGTACCTCAAGAGCCATCCGATGACCGGCAAGATCCTCCCCGACCTCGGCACCGCGAATATAGTCAACACCGCGGCGGGTCGTAACATTCTGCCAGTGAACAATTTTCAGAGAGGTACGGACCACAGGGCGCCGCGGATTTCCGGAGAAGCACTGGCAGCCAAGCATCTCAAGCGGAGGGTGGGGTGTGTCAACTGTCCGATTGTTTGTGGTCGCGGCATCGACCTGCATGGCAAGCGCACCAAGGGACCTGAGTACGAAACCCTGTCGATCATGGGATCGAATCTCGGCAACTTCAATCTTCCCGACATTTTTGAGTGGAACTATCTGTGTGACGATTTGGGGATGGACACCATCTCCACGGGTGGGGTTCTTGGCTTTGCCACAGAGCTCACCGAGCGCGGCATGCTCAAGAGCAACCTGTCTTTCGACAGCCACGAAGCTGTGGCAGGGCTTCTGCACGACATTGCGCACCGCAATGGCCTCGGCGACGACTTGGCGGAAGGCGTCAAGCGAATGAGCGAAAAGTACGGCGGCCACGATTTTGCGATCCATGTGAAGGGGCTGGAGTTGCCCGGATACGACCCACGTGGTTGCTATGGACAGGGGCTCGAATACGCCACCACCAATCGCGGCGGTTGTCACGTTCAGGGCGCGACCATGTTTCTGGAGGCCACGGGTCCCATCAGCATCGATCCGCTCTCTGTCAAATCGAAGGCGGGACTGGTGATCCTGCAACAAAATTTGTCTGCGGCGATCTGCTCATCGGTGTTCTGCATGTTCTCATCCTACGCCATGCTGCCTCGTCAGGTGTTTGGCCTCGACCCGCAAGGAATGTCGTACAAAGCTGTGACCCAAGTTCTTCTCAACTCGGGGCCCATCCTCGAGCTGGTTCTCAAGGCCAAGGCACCGTTGTCTATGCTGTGGTTCGAGAAGTTTCTGACCTACGTGATGGGCAAGAAAGTGTCGCTGGGAGATTATACGGAGCTTGGTGAGAGGGTATTCAACCTCGAGCGCATCTACAACATCCGCGAAGGGTTCACGAGCCGGGATGATACCCTGCCGCCACGAATCCTCAACGAGTCGACGTTCAAGGGTGTTTCGGGCGGTGTCCCTTTGCATGAGATGTTGCCGAAATATTATCGCATCCGCGGTTGGGACAAGTATGGGATCCCCCGCGACCAAACACTCGACCGTCTGGGCATCACCACCTAATGGCGGAGGAAACCATGGCGACATTGATTCCCAACTACGCGTTGGCCGAAATCATCGGCGAAAAGATAGAGATCGATGCGGGCACAGTCGATGAACTCATCCGTGAAGGCATTGCCCGCTATGGAGAGCCCTTCAAAAAGGCAATTGCGCACGCCGCAATCGCTGTGAATGGTCGCACCATCTCCTATCTGAAGGGCAAAAAGACCAAGCTGCAAGCTGCTGACACCGTGTGGCTGATTTTGCCGGCGAGCGGTGGTTGATTCGGCTCCGCTATCGATGGAAACAGACATGAGCCGGCGTGTTCTCATCTACTTTATTGTGCTGTTGGGCGGTTGCGGCGAAAACGACAACAACGAGTTTCTGCCCTCAGGGGACGCGGATCCAACATACGGGCCTTGTGAGGAGCGAGCCAGCAGCGGAAGTGTTACGTCAGTTGATCTGCGCATTGAATCGCCGTTGCCAGGGAGCTTCACCACGGGCTGCGCACGGGGAGTCGTCACCGACCTCGAAGCGTACATTCTCGTCGATGTTCTCAGTCCGTGCTTTGTCGATGTTGCGGCCGCGGGAGTGTCAGGATGTTGCCCCAATATCCCGGCCGGGAAAAACTATTCGATAGTGATGGTCTACCGGGATGGCCCCAGCCGCAAGAACCTCGCCGAGCAGATTGACAGTTTCGTGGAGTTGCCAACCGCGAGTGCCCCGGTGATGTCGCTGTCATTTGCGGGTGCTGTTGATGAGTCGCAATACGACGCCGATCACGACGGCACCGGCAACTTGACCGAGTGGTGCAATGGGACCCTGTGAGGGATTGCTGGCTGGACCGGTGACGGAAGGGAACACGAGGCAGCGTCGCGACCATATTTGGCGAGACAGGTCAGTCGTCGTGGTTGTCGGCTGCATTGGTGAAATCCTCGGGTTTCGGTAGCTCCGTCTCTCGGTTGATGCACGAGGAGCGTGCACCAGGCCTGGCTGCTTCCTCCTCATCAGCTAACGAAACATACTCTTCGTCGTTGACCCAGTATCTCCCACCATCGGGGGCAACGAGAATTTCGATGTCGTCACCCACCAGGGCATCGCCGGCCTCCGATCGCACCGGCTCTGCCGCGCCGCCGCTGATGTAGACAGCGCCAATGGCTTTGAGTCTGGCAAATACGTCGGGATTGGGGTGACCGTAGGTGTTCTCTCCCGTGGAGAATATCGAGACCGTTGGGTGCAGGACTTGTACGAAACAGGGATTGGAGGAGTGTGCCGAGCCGTGGTGATGAACCCGGTAGACATCGACCGCTCCGACGTGATCCGCAATCACGGTCTCTATGTCGTTGTAAGTGGTGCCCTTGCGACCGAACCTCCGCATGCTGTTCGCACCGGTGAGGTCCCCGCCCGCCAGGAACTCGAATTTGCCCATGGTGAGCTTGAGCACCACCGAGTAGTCGTTCTCGCTCGGAGGATATTTCTTGACGAAGTCGGGATAGCGCGAGGCCATGCGGTCGAGATAGCCATTGCCCGCCGCGGCAATGACCGTGACGGACAAGCCGTCGCCGAGGTCGATGCTGTCGCCGGCGGTAACCGAACGCCGGTCAGTTACTTTCCCGCTCGCGAGCCAATCCGGCACCGTTTTTTCGTAGGCCTTTTGCGTATCGCCCTTGCGCCCGTCAACCGTCCAAAGGCCCCTGTCGATGAGTGTGCCAACGGTTATGCCGTGGTCTTCTATCAGGGAGAAGATGCCGGAAGCTTTGCCGTTGCGGGTGCGAAGACCACCAATGTGGTCTTTGTGGTAATGGGTGGCGACGAAGTAGTCGATGTGCCGCGAGCCGAGCAGTGCATCGAGGCGGCGAGGAATGGCGCGGGCGGCTCTCGAGGGATCGGTGAGGGGCGATCCGCAATCAATGAGCATGCTCTTGCCGCGATAGATGACCAACATGGCATCCGATTGTCCGACGTCGAAATTAATGATGTGCAATGCCCCGTCAGTGGTTTGCGGCAGGTTCGGATAGCGGATCCCTGCGGGCTTGGGACAGGCGCAGAGAGCTGCTGCCGCAAAAAGGGAGAACAGCGTGGTTTGAGACCGCTTCTTTTTTGCTGTCAGGAAAACGTGATCTGACATGGGCTAGCTCTTTCGGTGCGGCAAACGCACTGAAAAGGTGGTGCCGTGTCCAGGACGGCTCGACACATCGATGCGGCCCCCGGCGTTTTGTGCAAGACGGGCCGAGATGGCCAAACCCAGGCCGGTGCCGCGGGGCCTGGTGGTGAAGAAGGGCACAAAGAGTCTCGGCAGGTCGGTTGATTTGATGCCGGTGCCCGTATCGTGGACACGGATCACCGTATGGTCGTGGTGGAGACCACGTTCGCCGCCCCGGAACTCGCCGGTCGCATCGCGGCTGATTGCCGTGGACACCGTTACTTGGCCGCCGTTCGGCATCGCTTCGATAGCATTGTGAATCAGATTGATAAGGATCTGTTTGAGATGCTCCGGATCAATGGAGATCTTCGGGAGGCTGTGCGCGAGATCCACGGTGAGCTCGACGTGTGGGGGCAGGGGCCCCTTGGAGAGAAGGGACACTGCGGAAGTGACCACCTCATTGACGTCAGTGGGCTGCGAGGTGTCACGGTAGGGTCGAGTGTACTCGAGAAACTGGCCGAGAACTCGCCCGAGTCGGTCGGTCTCCTCGACGATAACGTTGACAAACTCGATGGCCTCCGCTGGGAGCGTGGCTGGGTCGAGGCATTGTGCTGCACCCTTGATTGCTCCAAGGGGATTGCGGATCTCATGGGCGATGCCCGCGGCCATCTCTCCCACGGCCACCAAACGATCGCGATCGAGCATGCGTTCATATTCTTGTGAGTTGGCAATGATGAAGGCACAGGCCTCGGCTACCGAGAGGAAGTCCGCGATCTCCTCGGTTGAAAACGGACCTGTGGATTGACTCGAACCAATGGTTAGGATGCCGAGCATGTGGTCATCGTAAAGCATCGGCAGGACCACTTGTGCGTCGAGACTGCGCATGGTTTCGATGGCTTCGGCGATGCGTAGGTGGTCACGCTGTGTGGTCGGATCTCCGCCTGTGAGGTTGTCTGGAGATTCGCGGTAGCGATCGGCGAGCGAATCGACGGCGATGGGGCGATGCTCACGTCGCAATTGCTGCAATAAGGCAGGTTGCTGGCCGACGGTCAGGATTTCCGGAGCTTCGACGTCGCGACACCCCTCGAGACGAAATTCAACTTCGCCTTCGCTTGCGAGGTACACTGCGGCGCAGCTGGTGTGACCGCAATCGCGTATTGCATTGAGGACCTGACTTGTCATTTCATCAATACTGATGGTCGTGCGCAGTTGGGCAAGGAGTGAGCCCATGGCGCGGCGGAGCTCATAGCGTTGGCGAAAGAGGAGCTTGGCTGCTGTTTCTTCGACCCAAGGCCGGATTTGGTCGTAGAGAATGAGAATGACGAAGCTCGCGACGAGGGTGTTGAACAACCACAACTCTGGTTCGGGGGTGCCAACCCACAAGAGCAGCAGAGCGTAGATCGACGCCAGCACGACGGTGAGGACGCCTAGGACTGCCGCTTTGCCAACGAGGTCCACGAGGTCAATGACGCGACGGGAAAGGACTGATTGATACAAAAAATAGACATAGGCGGTACCCGCCACATGACCTATTGCCGCGGCCAGCTCAGCTCCAACCACGAGTTCGCCAAGGCCGAACACCAAAGCCGCCAGTCCTCCGAGCACGAGGTACCACATGCGTTTGCGTTCAGCTTCGAGAGTCGCGTTGCGCGCTTGAGTGAAGAGAATGTGCAGCACGAAACCTATGGCACCAACCACAAAAACAGTGACCACACCGCGGAAGGCGAGGTGTGTACCCCAGGGAGAGAAGGCTGCGACGACCAGAACAGCGGTGATGAACTGTGTGGCTGTGAGCAGGCGGCGCAACGCAAACTGTTCGCGGAGGATTTCGCTGAAGAACGAAAGCGCCGCCGGAGCAATCAACAAGGCTGCGGTGAGTTGCAGACGTGTGGCATTGTCACCACCGAAGCGGGCAACCGCCGAGGTTGTGTACCAAAGGAAAAGAGTGAAGGAGAGGGCCGCAAATCGGGTTTGCAATGCCCGGCGCGGGCGGCGCAAGAGGACAGCCACAGTTACGGTCAATGTCACGACACTCGCCAAGATGGCGCTGGGAACGCCCACAGTCATGGGGCCACTCTAGCAGCCGTTGACCGGTTGGAACCAACAGCATTGTGGTTTTCTCTGTCCGTATTCCACCGAAGCAGCGCTGGCGAAATGGCGTTGGCCGGCTGGTGGTTCTTCGGGTCAGGCGTTTGCCGTAGCCAGTTGCTGGTTCTTCGGTTCAGGCATTGGCCGGCGCGGCTCGCGACGCGGAAGCTCGAGGTGACTGTTAGGGAGAGGAACGTGGCTTCCCGAGCACACGCAGTTTGTGAGCCACTGTCGGCGTTGTTCCTCCAGGGCAGCATAGAGTCGCGGAAGATCCCAATGGGAGCACGTGCAACCGGGCAAATCGGGGAAGCTGCCGCGAAACCCACTGCTTGTCGCAGTGATGCGCATTGGGTAATGAAGTCGCAAATAGAAGTTGATTTGACGACTGGCCTGCCTGTCCATTAGATACTTTCTCCGGTGCCGCACGCGGCACGCTCCCGCTCTATTCTGACGGCGTCTGTGGGGGCTCGCCAAACGAGGCCACCCAAAATTTCCTCGGCGTTTCCCAATGTAAGTCGCAATTTGGTTGTCGGCACGAAAGAGGGCACGTTGCGTGTTTGTGGTGCGGACGGGGGCACCACGGCACTACGCGTCCGAGCTTGCTTCTGGGGCAAATCCCCTGCAACCTTTGGCAATTCTGCGCCGGTTGTGGGGCGGCGAGAAGAAAAAGAGGATGCTCATGGGAGATCGAGATCTTGGAGGTTTGCTCGAGCCGTTGCTCGGCGTCGCGTCGTCGACGCGCCACCTTCGCATGGTGGTGACACCCGGCCGAGTCGTCATCGATCGCGATGATGGGAGTAGCACCGTCGCCGTGTCGTGGGATGCCGAGCAGCACGCGAGAGTTTGCGACGCCGTCGCTGAGCACGTCGAACTTTCGGGTGGGGTTACGGTAACTCGTCTCGGCAACACGATCGTGTTGCGGCAACCGCCAGACCCGCTTCGGCGCATGAGTGATCTGGCCGACGGCGGAAGGCTGTCGTCACTCGCGGCTCGATTTCTCGTGGGTTCAAGTGCTCTGGGCAAGAACATTCTAGTTGCAGCCCCCTGGTGCGCCGGGGTCTCGTTGGTTTCGGGGCTGATAACGGAGGGAAGTCGACCGGTAGTTGTCGGTGGGCCGGGGGATGCGGTGCCGCCGACATGGCCACTGGTGCGAGGAATTCGCGACGCTTGGGTGGTCGGCGCGGATCGCATCGGTGTGTGGTCCTTGCCGGCAAACGAGTTGGTGGAGATCTTCGCGCACGGCTCGCACGTGGTCGCGTGGATCGATGCGGCTCGTCTGGACCGAGCCTTGATGCGTTTTGAGGTTGGCGTCGAGCGGGCGGGCGGGTCGACTGCACCACTGCACGTTCTTGCTGGCATCGACTTGGTCGTGGTGATGACTCGCGGAGAAATGCCCCGAGTGAGTCAAATCGCCGAGATCACCCTGGCCGAGGAGGGGTATCGGCCACAGCTGTTGTTTGCCTCGAATCTGCCGCCGGTCCCGACGGCTCTGATGCCCGTTGCGTCTCCGAGTTTTCTCGACGAGCTCGAACGAGCAGGGCAGAATGTGTTGGCCGATGAGCTCCGACATGTGGGGCCGTCCCATCCCGTCACAACGCGGGCACCTGTGGTGCCCGCAGCGGCGCCTGTGGTGCCCGCAGCGGCGCCTGTGGCTGTAGAGCCGATGGTCAGGATCTCTTCGCGGCCAGTCGTCGAGACGTCTCTTGGCCCAACGCCCCGGTTTGATCCCGCCCTGCGAGATGCGCCGCCACCCGGTTGGGAGCTCGACCAATTGGAAGAGGAGGTGCCGTCTGAGGATGGAGCTACGGCGAGCCCTGAGGATGCGACTTTGGCCGCTACCTTTGGTTTGGCGCCGCCACCACCACCGCCTGGTGCGGTGCCGCTTAGCTCCGTGTTGTTGGGTGGGGTGGAGCAACGCTCCTTCGATGAAGCCATGCGTCGGGCGCGAGCGCGGGATGATCTCCTGCGGGAGGAGGACGATGAGGACGTTTGAATGCGCAGTATTTTTGCTGTCTGCACAGCGACAGTCTAAGATCGGGCTCAGATTGTCCGGTAATGGCGGGAGGGAATTGTGGCCCTGAAACGATGTCCCAGCTGTCGCGTCGACCTCGCCGTTGATGCGCGGGTGTGCCCCAAATGCGGTTGGCTCTTTGCCCGCCAGGTTGGGAGTACCAAGCGGGATGTGCGTCGCCATATCGCCGTCGTGATTGCGGCTGCCGCACTCAGTGGGGCAGTGTTAGCGTGGCTATTGGCCCGCTGAGGGTCTGCCGCAACGCCTCGTAGGTAGCGATTCCCACTGCTGTGGATAGATTGAGGGAGCGCATATCATCATTGAGATGCGGGATGTTCAGCCGCATGTCGGCACCGGCCCACGAGTGCAGCCAATCGGGGCAGCCGGAAGTCTCGCGGCCAAAAAGGAGCCCGTCACCATCGGAAAAGGACGCCCGCCAGAAAGACTGTCGCGACTTGGTGGTGAACACCCAGGTCCGTTTCGGGCGTTTTTCGCTGTCGAGGAAAGCCTGCCAATTGAGGTGCTCGACGACGTCGAGTGAATGCCAATAGTCCATGCCCGCTCGGCGAAGGTGGCGATCGGTAATGGTGAAACCCAACGGGTGGATCAGGTGGAGCCGGGAGCGTGTAACCGCGCAGAGCCTACCGACGTTGCCAGTGTTCTGCGGGATCTCCGGTTGAAAAAGGACGACGTGCAGCATGTTGGGTTGGATGATTGGGTGAACGATCGTGATCGCGAGCTCCACCGCTCGATCTAGTGCCACATGGCAGCCGCCCAACCAACTAAGGCGACGGCGGCGATAACCACGACAACGCTAACGCCGAGACGTCGGCCGCGCCTATTTCGCGCGCCGTCGGTGTAGATCTCCGGCTGGGTCTGCCTCAGCACAGGTGGGGTATCGCGGGAACGCATTGTTTCCGGTCACTATGTCACAACCCGGTCCCGGCCACCACTGGTCTGTATTCGGGAATATTTGGGGATCGCAGGCACTCGCCCCCCTCCTCATTGAGAGGCCTCCGCCCTATCTGCACCCGAGAAACTGGGCTTTCCAAGAGGTCGGGTCAATGCGACACTGTGCTCCGTGTCAGACCGCTTCCCACATGATCAATACCAACAATCCACCGATTCGCAGATTGTCGAAGGATTGGTGGCTTCAGCCGCCGCCGGAGATTCGGGCGCACGTTCGGTCCTGTTCCAACGCTATTGGCCGGTGATTCGACAGATTGTTCGGGCCTGTCGCTATCGCATGGGCGGCGCGACGCGTTTGCGCGAACAAACCCAGGATCTGGAGCAAGAGGTCGCGCTCGAGGTGCTGTTGGCACTGCCCAAGCAGAGATGGCAGGGCCGTCAGGCCTTCAAGGCTTGGTTGCACAAGCTTGCGACTGCCACCATCATCGATGCGCAGCGTTTCAATCTCGCCAAAAGGCGCGATCATCGTGTCGAAACTGGGGTAGAGCGGGCCGAGCGTATGACCCCAGCTGGCACGTCACCGGAATCGGCCATCGACGATCATCGGCGTCTGCAAACACTTGCTGAAATGCTCGATGAGCTCAAGCCGCAGTATGCCGGTGCCGTGATGCTGCATCACCTTGGTTACACCTACGCCGAAGTTGGCGAACTCTTGGGCTGTACTGCAGAGGCCTCGCGCAAGCTGGTTTCCCGTGGGGAGGCGAAGCTTGTGCGCTTGCGTGAGCGCAACGAATAGTACACGTAAACCAAATCGCGCCTTCAGGGGTCTAATGTCGCAGTGACGAAAGGCCCAGCGTGGAAACAGTGGTGAAAAGCATTCCCGAAAAGGTTGAGCGGCAGGCCCAGCTCGTTGAGCTTGTCCAGAACGAACGGGATCGGGCTGTCGCCATTGCTTACCACATGCTCGGCGGCGACCGTGAGGCCGCTCTCGACGCCGCCCAAAACGCATTTCTTCGTGCGTTCGAGGCGTTGCCCGTGTTTCGTGGCGACTCCAGCCTGTCCACCTGGTTTTTGCGAATTCTCATCAGAGAGGCAGCGAGGCTAGATCGAAAGAGTTTCCTGCGCGAACGCTGGGATCGCCTTTGGGGGCGGGCCCAAGAGCAAATGGTCGATCTCCCCCGTGGCGACCCTGAGGTCAAACGTCAGATTGCGTTGGCTCTCGAGAAGCTGTCGCAGCAACAACGTGCTGCATTTGCCATGGTGCATCTCGAGGGTATGACGGTAGTTGCCGCGGCTGATGTTTTGGCGGTGGCCCCCGGAACCCTCAAGAGTCATTTGCATCGGGCATTGGCGACCCTGCGCCGCGAGCTCGGCAGCCTTTGGGAGGAAGTACAATGACACGCATGACCGATGAACAACTGGTCGAGAAGGTGCGACGAGGGTGGGGTGAACTGCGGCTCACGGCAACGGAGCGTGCACGTTTTGACCTCGAGTTGTGGGAAAAGGCAGAAGGGAATCGGTCAACCTGGCGAGCTCCTCTGGGGGGGGCGGTCGTTGTTGCCGGTTTGGGGTTGGCGTTGGCGGTGGCGGCCGTTTTGCCTGAACGCCCGGAAATTGGGACGAGTGTGTCCAGAACGGCAGCGCCTGCGGAGGTCGCTGGCGATGCGGATTGGGATGAATGGCTAGGATTGGCGGTGCCCGTCAAATGGGGAGACGTCCCCGAGGATTTGCCCGTTGAGTATCAGGCCCTCGCCTATTGGCTCGGGCCGTCGGAAGAACAGTGATTTGCACCCTATCTTTAGGTGTGGAGGTTTTGTCATGGAATTCAAACGATGGGTGGTTTCTGCCGTTATGGCTGCGACAATTCTCGGTGTTTCAGGTGCCGCATGGGCACAGCGGGGGCCGCGCGGCAAAGGTGGTGGCCCGGGGATGCCGTCACGCATTGAGGGGGTGGCTCGACAATTGGGTGTTGCTGAGGAGGTGCTCGTCGAGATTCGCAAGCTGGCGGTGGCCGCGGAGCACCGGGACGTGGAGATACGATCGGCGTTGGAGCAGGCACAGGTGAAGCTGCATGCGCTGATGGCGGCCGATATGCCCGAAGTCAACGAAGTCCTGGGCAAGGTCGAGGAAGTAGGCACTCAGCAGACGCGGATGCACAAGAATCACGTGGAGCTCATGTTGTCGGTTCGTCGGTTGCTCTCGGTCGAGCAACGCCAACTTCTGTCGAAGTGGTTCGAACAACGTCGTGGGGGCCGAGGAGGACCGGAGGACGGCATGGGTTCCGGACGTGGACCAGGTATGGGGCCAGGTATGGGGCCAGGTATGGGCAATGGGGCCGGCAGAGGTCGTGGAAAGGGTTATGGTCCAGGCCGTGGTGGCAGAGATTGGTGAGACGAATTAGCTCCCGAGGCCTTTGAGCCGCAAATCAACCACCAGCTTGATAGGTTCGTCGAGACCAACGCCAGGAAGCTCCATGGTCTCGAGCACATCGGTCAGGCATTCCCTGGTGTGTCGACTTACCCCAAACGAATTGTGTGGCGTGACGGTTGTGACACTTCCATGGGCCACGGTGACCGTTGAGCTGTAGTCGTTTCAACTGAACGCTGCGAGAAGACGCCCTCGACCATGTAATCTCAATCGAAGTCTTCGCACATGCTTCCCATATTTGGTCGTTGTGGGGCTGCGCATTGGCGACCACTTTGCTATACGGGTCTTCGCTTTGCACTGTGTCGGTTGCGAAGACCGAACCTGAACCGATTCTCGGGAAACACCATGCAATTATTTGGTTTCGAACGCTATCTGACTCTGGTGCTGACGTGCGCCGCCACCTGTGCTGCAATGACTTCTTGTTCCACCGATGTCGACCGCACCAACCCGTTTGATCTGAACGGGACTGGGCAATTGAAAGATGGGCGCATTGGTGGGCGGGTATTTGTCTTGGGAGCCCCTAGTCAACTTGGCTGGGAGGTGCAGCTCCTGCAAGAAGGGATCCCAGTGGGGGCACGGCTTCCCATTCGGGACGCAGACGTGAGCTCCGAACGGGCCGATTGCAACAACAATGCCGGTTGCTTTGAGAGCCTGGGAATTCCTCCCGGCAGCTATGATCTGACGGTCGCGAATATCCCGGCGACCAACGAGCCCGTGGTCGTCAGCGGTATCGAAGTCCTGCCGGGCCTCATGACAGATGTGGGTGTCCTTGTCTCTGGGGTTCTGCCGCCAACCGGGCAGATCGTCGGCGACATTGCCATCAACGATGATGGCAGCGCGTCGCTTGCCGGCACGACGATCGTGCTGACCTACCTATCAGGTGGGGTCTTTACCAGTCGTATCACCCAGACCGACATCAACGGTTTCTACTCATTTGACAGTCTGCAAAACGGTGACTACGAAGTTCGTTGCGAACGCGACGGTTTCACCCCGGATCTCGCCGACGTCGCCGTCGGTTCCTCCACCCGAGATGCCGCTGTGCCTCGGACGTTGGTTCTCTATCCGGCATCGGCGGTAGTTAGGGTCGTGCCAGACCCCCAAAACAGCGACGACGAACGGTACACGCGGGATCGGTCGGTCAATCTCGAAATGTTGGCATTCGGCGGTTTTGCCGACCCGCTGGAGATGCGTTATTCGGAGAGTCCAGATCTCACTGAGTCCGGATCCCCCGTTGACTGGACCGCACATGTGGCAGTCGTGCCCTACACGCTTTCGGCAGGCGAGGGTGAAAAAACGATCTACGTGCAGTTCCGCGTCGTCAATGCAACCTCTGTGACGGAGAGGTTACGCACAGACATCTACTCGGCCTCGATAGTTTTCGACGAATCGCCGCCAGAGCTCCTGTCGTTCGTATTGGCACCCAATGCCACAGTCCTGGGTGGCCAGCGCTATGTAACGCCCCATCCCGGTGACGTGCCCGTGGAAGTACGCGCCTTTGATCCGTACTCCACAGTCGCCGGTGTCCGATTGATACCGGAAGCGGCGTTGAGTAACCCAACACAGATCGGATACGACGCGCAAATTGCCACCGACGCGGCGATCACCTACTACCGCTCGGTTCCACTCGAGCTTGGCGACGGCAACAAAACCATTGGTCTGCAGCTCATCGACCGAGCGGGCAATGAAACGACAGTCTTCACCGAGCAGATCACAATTGATGAGACACCGCCCGCGTTTGAGAATCCGTCCATATTTGTGCGGGACGCGGTGGCTGGCGAAATCCATTCCGCCTTGGCCTCACTGCAGTTTCTCGTCGGCACGGACGCTGCCCGCATGCGGTATGGCGTGCAGCCGCTGACCAGCGCCATCACTGTGCCGTTCACGCCCGAAGTAACCTTGTCTCACGGTGTTGGGCACATGCAAACGGTGCAGTTTGAAGCGGTTGCGGAAGATGCGCTCGGCAATGGGACCACGTCCCCGACCATGCTTAGTCCGGTGTACACCGTCAACCTGCGCGGCAGTATCACGGGTACCGTGGCGTTGGAAGATGGCCAAGATGCGCTAGGGGTCAGCATCTCCGTTCGGGATCTTCTCGGCAATGTCGTCGATCGCGGGTCCTTCGGTGGGCCGGCTTCCTCGTTGACATCGAATGCCGATGCCAATGGAGTCTGCACCTACGGCCTCGACCACATTCCGCCGGGCTCCTACGAAGTCGTCTTGAACAAACCTCCGAACTACGTACAAATCACCCGCGGTCCCATCGACATTCGCGCGGGTCAGGCATCGTCGTTGGGGGCCGAGACAATGGTCCTGGCACGCGGCGGCCTGTTTGGTTTCTTCAAGTACGGGGACAAAGACCTGGTAACGGGCAATCACGGCGGCATCGCTGTTATCGCGGAGCGCAACGGCAACGTCATGATGGCGGCGATCACCGACGCCACCGGTCGCTACGGATTTGGTCGCCTGCCCGTGGGCAACTACAGCATCACCGGCAGCGCAGAAAACTATCTGGTGCAAACCATCTCCGCTGACGTCGTTGAGGGACAGGATTCACCGGTAAACGGCTCACCTACGCCCGTTGCGGTGGTGCTCGGCAGGATCTCAGGTGCGTTCAAGATTTGTGATCAGAACGACCCGACGAGTCCTACGAACCAGTGCCAGAGCATTCCCCACACACGCAAGAGCCAGGTGCTGCTGGGCATCACTTCGGGATCGGCCGAGTACGTTCGCTTTCGACAAGAACAACTGGGACTCCCTGGCCGTCAATCCTTCACTCTTCCCGACGCTGCGCCGGCAGATGACCTGTGCAGTGGTGGCTCCCCCAATCCGGATTGCTGGGCCACCTTTGATCAGCTCAACGACCCCGACGCTCGGTACCTGGCAGACGTTACGGGCGAAGGTCGCCTGACCATTGTCGCACAACTCGCAATCGGGTTGACGGGCGCTGATGTGCTCGAAGCTGGTACCGCGCAAATCGTCCATGACACACAACCCCCATTGACGCCCTCCATTGCGATCCTGCGCGGCGCGGACGCGCTTATCGACGGCTATACGCGGCAGACGACCGTGGCGGTCAACGTCCAAGCCGTGGCGACCACGGGGCCTTCCGCTGATGCGGCGCCCCTGTCCCATGCTTTCTTGAGCAGTGACGCAATTTTGGATCGCGATGGCACGGGAAACCCGATCAATGGTGATGTGCGCGTTTCCCTCGCCGGTGGGCTTGGGAGCTATACGGTTGTCGGCGGCGAAGGGGAACACACGATCTACGCGTGGTTTTGCGATGCTGCGGACAACTGCACGGAACTTTTGACCGAGCCTTCCACGCGTTCGGACAGCATCATCTACGACATCTCGCCTCCCATAGGAACGCTGGCTGCGAGTGGCAATGGCGTTACCCAGATCGCGGCGGGGCCGCCTGCTCTGTATGCCACGCGCAGCATTCGGTACACCGCGAACATCGGTGTCGGAACGGCTCCTTGGGGTATTCTGCCTGATGTTGCGGCCTTTAGGATGTCGCGCAGCAACACGTTTGTGGGCAGCGCATGGACTGACCTCGACCTCGATGCGGGCAGTGCCACGTTTGTTGCTCCCGAGAGTGTGGTGGATGCGGCTGGCATCGAGCTGCCGCCCATCGATAATGAGTCGACGAGTCCGTACAACCTCTGGGCGGAGTTCAAGGACGCCGCAGGCAATCACTCAGCCCCCGTGAACATCGGTTTTGTCGTCGATACCCGGCCTCCCGGTGGAACGGTGGCCATTGAGAACAATCGAGGGTACGCGAGCACGCTGCCGTTGACGATCCTGTTGTCTACCGACAGCGGCGACCCGGCGGTGCATATGCAGTACTCGTGGAACGGCGTTCTCCCTGCGCCAGACGCCAGTGGTACGTCTGCATGCGACGACACCATCGTGAGCTGCCCTTTTGCATCGACCCTGCAGTTGACCCCGCCAGATACACTCGACGGCACGAAAACCATATTGGTGCGGTTGTTTGATGCGGCGGGCAATTACAGCGAGCGATCCGCTGCTGTCGTTCTCGACCGAACGCCGCCAGAGCTCATCTCTGCCAGCGCAACTTGCGTAAGCTGCGTCGTGGACGACAGCGACACATTCTATACGGCAGCGAACAACGTATTCTCGCTGTTTGCCGCCGACAACAGTGGCGTCATCGACCACATGGACGTCAATGTGGCAGGAACCGTTTTCTCGAGCCAGGTGTATGCACCACAGCGAAGTTTCGACCTACCTGTGCTCTTGGGCCCTGGCCCCCATGCGGTGACGTTCACGTTTTTCGATCCGGCTGGCAACAGCCGGATCGCACCGACCTTGTCCCTCACCTATGACGAGGGGGCACCCACGGTGGATCTGTTTCGCATCAATGGCACTGACGACTGGACGGCGAGTACCAATGTGACTGTAAACATCCTCGCCTCCGATGCAAACGGTGTGCACGAGCTGCTCATCTCCAATGACTCCAACCTGTCGGACGCAGTGCCGATTCCCTTCGTCTCCTCAATGTTGTGGAATATGGCGGCCCCCGGAATCGACGAAAGGAAGACGGTGTATGTCCAAGTGGTGGACGCGGCCGGTCGACCGAGCGCGATTACAAACGACTTCATCGACTACGACCACACACCGCCGACAATGAATCTTTCTTTGCAGGGTGAAGCTGTGGACGCGACGACGAGCAGCCTCATCACCAACGACGGCGCGACGGTGACGGTGAATTTGGGGGCTGCCGACAATGGTGCTGGCCAGAGTGGGCTTGCCGACATGCGGATCTCAAATCTTGCGGACTTCTCAGGTGCACCGTGGGAGGGCAGCTATGCTGCAACCCAGACGAACTATGTTCTGCTCAATCCTACCATCGATGGGGTCAAGATAGTTTTTGCCGCGGTTCGGGACGCTGCGGGCAACGTACGCGAGGGGTTTGCCACGATCGTCCTCGACAGGCTCCCCCCCACTGGAATTGTCAGCCTCAACAGCGGGGTGCTCGGCACTCAGAACGAAACCAACGTTTCCGTGGCAATCTCGGCCAGCTCCGACACCGTCAAGATGGCGCTCGTCGAAGGTGCTTCTGCTGCCTGTGCCGCGGAAGCCTACGTGGCATTCAATCCCAACCAACCCTTTGGCTTCACACCTGTGGGTGACGGGGAGTACGCGTTGACGGTGTGTCTGCAAGACGCCGCCGGGAACTACGGCTCGGCCACAGACACCATTCTGGTCGATACCACTGTCCCCTATGGCAGCGTCCGCATCAACGGGGCGAGCAGTGGGGGCTTTACCAACACCGCCAACGTGACGGTCAGTCTCAGCCATGGGGACGCCACCAGTGGCGTGTCTGGCGTACGCTTGAGCAACGATCCGGTGGCGATTCTGGCACAGCCGTGGGAGACGACTCCCGCACTATCGCGCCCTTGGACCCTGGACAGCGATGGCAATGGCACGAAGAGTGTGTACATGCAGGTGTTGGACAACGTCGGGCTCGTTGGACCCACCGACTCGACGTTCATTGCCGCGACGATCACTCTCGATACGCAACCACCAAGTGGAACCATCACCATCGTCGGCGGCAACCACTCCAAGTCCGCGACGGTTTCCGTAACTTTGACTCGCAACGACGACACGAACACGCAAGAGATGGCGCTCGCGCAGGGTTCTCTTGATTGTTCGGGGGCACCCTATGTGAGCTACAATGACACCCCTCCATCCATGAATCTGAACGGCACGGGCACACAAACGGTCTCCCTGTGTCTACGGGATACAGCCGGAAATACTGCGGGATTTTCGACTCAGGTCGACGTCGACCCCGATGCTCCCACTGGGAACATGACCCTCAATGGCGACGCGACCTTTGCCACAAACGCGGCAGCACGGCTGAGCTTGAGTGCTTCTGCCGATGTCACTCAGATGCGGCTACCCGTGCCAGCCGAGTGCACTGCCACGAACTGCCCTGGCCCCACTTGCGTCGTGGTGTGCACGCCAGCTGACTGCAGCCTTGACACCAACTACGAAACCTACACGAGTGCTCCTGCCTTCAATCTCGGAACAGACCAGGGTGACGTGACTGTGCGGGTGTGTGTACGGGACGCGGCGAAAAACTTCGCCCTGGTGAGTGACAGCATCATTCTGGACACCACAGGTCCGGTCAGCCCGTCCATTTCCATCGAAAGTGACGGATTGATTACCAACAAGACAACCGTGGATGTCGAGATAGGCGCCAGCGACGTGCCGGCGGGAGTCGCAGAATACAAGCTCAGCGATGGTACCGGCTGCAGCGGCGGTGCCTGGACGCCTTTCACCGAAAACCCGTTGGTGACGACCTGGATATTGCAGCCTGGAGACAATGTGCAGCGCAGCATCTCGGTACGTTTTCGCGACGCTGCTGGCAATGAGAGCGCGGTGTGTCAGCCAGATAGCATCGATGTCGACACCGTGGGTCCCGAGGCCCCGGCGGTTTCGATTGCGCGCGGCGCTAACGCAACCTTGGTTGGCTTCACGAACGATCCGCAAGTCACCCTCAACCTCTTTGCCGTGGGGGCACAGCGGTACGAAGCGGCGCTGGATCCGACGACATTTGCTGGTTACGACAGTGCCGCAGCCATGGCCAGCACGGCGCAATTCTGTCTGTTGGGTGGGGCGACGGGCAGCTGTACCCAGGGATCGGTCGATCAAGACTACACGGTCTTTGTCATCTACTACGACGTCAGAGGCACACCGAGCGATGTGGCCCAAGCCACCATCCGACTCGATACGGTTGCGCCGGTTGGCGAGAGTTTGGACATCTCGGTGGCTGGTTCTGTCACCTACCACATGCCGACATACTACACGCGCTCCGAGATCATCGGCATTGAGCCCGGCATCGACAGCAATGAAGTCGGTCCACAAATGCAGTTCTCCATGAAGTCGGGAGGTACGAAGTGGGACGGCCAACCGTGGCTCGAGTACGCACCATCGCTGCAATACGTGCTGCTGGCAGCCGACTGTGTGGTTGGGGTTTGCACGATATCTGCACGCTACCGCGACCTCGCCGGCAATAGGTCCAGCGAGACGCAAACAATGATCACGCTCGATCTCGTTGCGCCCATTGCACCCAAGGTGGTTCTGACGAGCGACATCGTCACCCATACGAGCTACACCTTTGAAATTGTCGAAGGCATCGTCGCTGATGAGCATTTCTCACACTTTGAGATCAAGGGCGGGCAGTATGCGGATTTCACGGCGTTGGCACTCCCGGCCACGACGACGGCGTTTCCGATCACACTATCGGACAACCAGACCAATACCCTGCGTATCCGTGCCGTGGATCTGGCGGGCAACGTCAGCACCGATGACTTCTCGCTGGTGACCCACGACGACCAACCTCCCGTGCGTCCCGCCGGGGTCAAGCTCGAAGCCTTCGATGGGGAGTTGCGCGTACAGTGGAGCCCGAGCACTTCCTCAGACGTCGAGTATTACCTGCTGTACTACGGCACCCTCAGTGGGGTCTACATTGGTACCGGTGCAGCCGAGGGTGCGTCACCGATCAATGTGGGCTTGGCCGACACCATCAACCTGACGGGTCTCGCCAACGATACCGATGTGTACGTCGCGTTGTCCGCGGTGGATGCGGCGGGCAATGAGAGCGCCCTATCTGCTGAAGCATCAAACTCGCCATCGTTGTATGCGGCGAAGCTCCTCAGTCAGATCGGTGGCTCGATTACGCGCGTGTGGGCAAACCCAGACCCCACAGACACAACGACCGATTTCTTCTTCGTTCCAACCGACGGCGGTCTCCAAGTGCGTCAGGTCAACATCTGCTGTTTCTCGACCACGGACAGAGGCTTCATTCCCAATATTCCAGACCCGACACAGATTCTGTTCGATGGCGATCTGATCTTCGTGCACAGCTCTGATCCGGAGCTCGGTCCGGTCGAGTCGCGTTTTGACGCGGAGCCTCTGCTTCAAGACCTGCCCAACGAAAACGCTCCTGTTCGCGTCTTGACAACCTACCGTTTTGACGGGTCGAGCAACTACACGCAGTTGTCGCGGATCTCCCTGCCGGACAATTCGCTGTTCTTCGAGCTTGCCGACGACGGCGCGGGCAACAAGATGGGTATCAGCGGCACACTCGGCTTGAAATTCTCGGGAGACGAGGCACCAGATTTCACGCTGACCGCATCGGAGCTGAGCTATTGGGCGTACGATGCTGTCAACGGCGCGTTCACTCTTGAAACAACGGAAACGGTGCAGGCGATCTCGGGTTGGGCTCTGCATCCAGACGGGCGGCATCTCATTCTCAATGATTATCAGCCTGGATTCTACAAGCTGATAGCGTTCTTCAACGCGCACCATTCGATGCGGGTCATCGACCCATTTGGCGCGCCAGTGACGGACGTGGGTGCACACGCTCTCGATGTCGCCGACGACGGTTTGGCACTCGCATTTGGACCCATGTCGGTTGCCAACAACTATGTCGTGCAAGCGTTTCCGGCCGGTGGCATACCGATCGCGCCGATGATGGACGTATCGGCCTTCCCGCCGGTGTCGTACGGACATTATCGCAATGGTCCAACGGAACAACCGGACCCGGCCGTGGGCACGGCCCTTGACGGTGACAGCCTCAGCCTCGACTTCGATCCGACCGATCTCGGTTCGATACAGAGTTTTGCGGCACCACCGCTCCTCAATGGCCACACCATCACGATTCGGCCCGGAGCGGGTGATGAAGAAATCAGAACGATCGCATCCTATACGCTGCCGTTTGATGGTTCGGCGGGGACCTACACCTTTGACCTGGCCCTGGACACGCCTGTCGCAGCAGGAACGACCTTCACCGTTGCAATCGACGCAACTCCGGGACGCAATGGCCTGCTATTCGGTCTTACCGACTGCATCGTGGACTCGAGAAACTACGGTCCCGAACAGCTGCAAGTCTTTGCGGCCGATCCCCAGCCGGCACCTGGGCCCGAGCACCCCACCAGGATCTTTGGCGTGCGCGGCACCGGCGGCGCTGACTGGAAGGATGAGGGTTGTCAGGACAAGAAGACCGTTTGGGAATTCCGCGTCGAGCCCACCGGAGCAACATACGCAGACCGCATGACTGAGGTCACCAGTCGCACCTTTGCCGATCAACCGCTCAAGATCCAGGCGTATGACGACTACCTCGTCATCCTCTTCTCTGACGATTTGCTCGTTCTGCCACTGAATGACTCCTGCACCCCAGGGACGGATTGCTGGCAGGACGCGACGGGCATCACCTTGCCACTGCGAGCCAATCACCACCAATTGCTCGTCAACAACGGGTTTGTTTACACCGCCTCTCGTCAAAGCACTGGCGTCGATCGCATCGAGATCATCGACGCAACCGATCCGACCAAACCTACGACACTTTCCGGTTTCAGCATGGAGGCCTTTCCACCGGTCCTCGGCATGGTGGCGGACGGCAACCGCATCTACGTCCTGCAGGGTGAGTGTGACCGTGCGTGCAGCGAACAAAATGGCCGAAGGAATTGTGACTGCTTCGGACAGGCCAGCGTAAAAACCTTCTCCATCTCCAGAAATGACATGAGCGGGGCGTCGGCCATGAGTGCAGCTCCGCGAACACCGATCACCGTGAGCAACGTCGCCTTGCCTTTCAACGGAGTCGGGGACCTCATGGTGTGGGAGAATCAGTTGCTGGTCTATGCCAATCACGACACCGACGGCAACGCTACCCCGGATGAAGCACATCTTTTGCGTCTGGTTGGCGCACAGCCCTGGGGCGTTCCGGGCACTGTGGTTTCAGACAGCCTTTTGGGTCCGTCCATTCCGCTGGGCGGTGCCATGCTGAGCGAGCCGGACTGGAACACCGGAATTCAGGATCCCTATTTTGGCTTGGCAACCAGTGGTTCCTACGTATTTGTGCACAAACGCGGCGACCGCACCAATTGTGGCTCATCCCTCTCGCGCCAGATCATCGCGCTCAAGCTCGTGGCGGACGACGCCGTCCTGGTTGGGCCGGAGCAAGATGCGCCGTTCGCCAACACATTCGAAGTCGGCTCAACCCGCGACGATTGCGTCTGGACTTCCGTGCGTGACATGCAGATCGTGGGCAACTACCTCTATGTCTTCGAGAACGGGAAAAACGACGGTGGTGGACTGCGTATCTATGACATTTCCGCGGTTATCAATGGCTCCAATGACGATGTCGATGGGTTGGACGACACGCTGCCCGCACCAGGTGATCGATTCGCAGCCAACCCATTTCATGATTCCAATGGCGAAAGTTTCTCCCCCGCCCGCGAAAACATCGTGCCGGCGGGATTCTGGGCAGCGAGTGACGTTCAGGGGGGGACAATTGCGGGCTCCTATGCGTACGTCATTCTTTCCCAGACGAAAGACCGGGGGGAGGGTGGCTTGCGCATCGTGGATATCTCCGATCCAGAGGGTCCGACCGAAACGGCTTCGATACGCGTTGACGCCGAGGATGTGCACGTGGAAGGCGGCTTGTTGTACGTGAGCACGCGCAGGAGCGGGTTGCGAATCTATCAACTCATGCGCGGTGCGGCTTTGCGGCGCGGTGCCCGCTACAGTGATATCGGGGGTGACATGACGACGTTCGCTCGTGCAGGCAGCCAGATCTTTGGCAACTCTGCGTTGGCACGTGGGGACATTTCTGTCTGGCGTGTCGGCAATGCGGAAAATCATCAAACGCTGCCGTTGTACCGGTCGAATGGGCTGCAGAGCCCGGCCGACATCATGCGCGCTTTTGGTACCGATGAACTCTGGTCATTTAACTACTACGATTGGGGGCTATGCTCAGGCGGGACCAACTGCCTCAACCTCTACGACGCCAGCTACATGGGTAACGATGCCGCACTCACCACGGTCCGTCTGGGGGAGCGCATGTACACCGAACAAGCATTCAATCACGACATCATTCCGTACCAGGAAGATGTTCTGTGTAATGATGGACTCGGGGGCCCCCCCACCGAGCCGAGCCCATGTTGCAGCAACCAGCGCTGCCAGAATGATGGCACCGGGAGTATGTTCTGCCAGACGATCGAGTCACGGCTCATCGAGATCACACGCGGGCCATCGACGCTCTACTTTGCCCTGGCGACGATCGAAGGTAACGACGAGGGGATTCCCGGGCACAACTCTGGCGTTTACGTCATCGACAAAAAGCCGCCGCACACTCTTTTCATTCCACCACCGTTGCCGAATGTGCTGTTGTGCGGTGCCGATGGTGCGACGGAGTTGGCGGATGTGTCGGCGAGCCTGGCTGCTACCGGGTTGCTCGGAATCATCACAACCATGGACTGTAATGCTGCAACGCCTTCGGTGGCCACCCTCACGGCGAACTACGATGCGGTGCTCGTATGGGAGCATCTCGGTTATGCGGACGCCACCGGGCTCGGAGACAATTTGGCGGACTTCGCCGACGCCGGGGGAGGCGTCGTGGTGTCATCACTGGCAGAGAACACTCCGATTTTGGGACGTCTGGATACGGAATACTACATGGCGATTACCGGCGGCTCGGCCAATTTCGGCGACGGTCCCTTGTACCTGCTGGCCAGCAGTTCACATCCGATCCTCCGCGGCGTCACGACATTCTCTGGGGGGACCGAGAGCCTGCGCAATTCCTGGAACAGCCTCAACGGTGCCGAAATTGCACGGTGGGACCCGTCGGGAGAGTCACTGGTTGCGACCAAGGAGCTGCGCGGGACCCGTGTGGTCAGCCTCAATCTCTATCCGGTGTCCGATGCCGCTGGAGCCGGCTTGTGGGACTCCACGACAGACGGCGGCATCCTCATGGCCAACGCCCTTGTATGGGCAGCAAATCTTGCAGGACCGCCGCGTTACAACATCACCGGAAAGATTTTGGCGGGTCCGGCGGCACCCGCCGAGTGCAATGACGTTGCGGGCTATGGGCCGGATCCGAGCATTGCATCGATCAACGACATCGTGTGGCACAACGGTGTTCTATACACCGTTGGCACCGAGTTGGTTGCGATGCAAGCGAGCGACCCGGATCCCAGCAACCCAGAGTTCCTAAATTGGGCCGCCAGCGATCCCAACGTCAAGAGTGTCACCGTGCCCTCAACCTCGAGTGGTACATCCACCGTGTGCATTCGTGGGGTGGTCGCCGCGGGTACCTATCTCTACGCGGTCGGCGACGAGAATGATGCGTTCGAGGGCGACCGGGACCCATGCTTTCCGCGAGGCTACGACAACGCAGATGGGCGGTCCTTGTGGATCTTTGACATTTCGGTGCTGATGGCACCCGCCGAGGTCTCGCGGTTGGATTTCTCCGACCGGTTGAACTCGAAGAGTCTCGCCGTCGACGGCAACACCGTGTACTTGGGGGACGCGTCGCCGGAGCGCATTCTGATGGTCGACGTCTCCGATCGAGTCCACCCTTTCATGGCGGGGTCGTTCAATGTGCCGGGCACAAACAACAGCATCGAGATCTACGGACCAGACATTTTCATTCACGGTGGCAACACTGGCGTGAATGTGCTCGACGGCCGGTAAGGACAGGAGCTCGACATGAACCAGAGGAATGCGTCATGAGGAAATGGACTCTCGGCGGGCTCGGAATGTTGGTTTCGCTCGTGCTCGCGGCACCGGCTGTGTGGGCCCAGACGCCCGACGCTGCCGCAGCCGAGGTGGCAAAAGAGCTCGCCAGTGCGTTGCAGAGGGGCGTGGGCTCTCTCGAGTCGCATGCGATCGTGCTCACACCATTCGCTGCGCCCGACAATGATCCAGTTGCTGTCAGATGGGCGGCAAAGCTCGGCCAGCTCCTCGTTCGCGACCACGGAGCGCAACTGATCGACCGTGAGGCTCTAAAGGCCGTACTCGCCGAGGCAAGCCTGCTGCAGAGCGCCGGAGGTGAAATAGCCGAGGCGACACTCAAGGAGATCGCCCTCGGCTTTGGTGCCAAAGGTATGGTCACCGGCTCCCTCCGGCACACCGGTGATTCATATGTCGTCGAAGCGCGAGCCATTCGGTTGCAAGACGGTGTGCTCCTGACTGCCTCTACCGCGCAGTTTGTTGTCGACGGTGCCGAGGAGCCGCTCGAGTCGCGCTCGCTCACGGTGCAGTTGCGGCGGATGGCGGATCGGTTGTCACAGGGTCTCGAACAGCTGGATGGCGAGCTGCGCTACCAACGGGTGGCCATCTTGCCGTTCCAAGAGGTCGGCCCATCGACCCAGGACAAACAACTCGGCACCCTGGTCAGCTCGGTGATCACCACTGTTCTGGTCAAAGACCACAACCTGTTGGTCGTCGAGCGCTCGCAGTTGGCCAAAGTCATCGATGAGCTGGCACTTGGTCAGACGGGTCTCGTCGATGAGAGCAAGACCCTCGAGGTGGGGCGACTCGCCGGGGCGCAGGGGCTGGTCATTGGCTCGGTCTCGGAGGCAGGTGATCGGTATCTCGTGAGCGCCCGCGTGGTCTCGGTGGGGACGGGTCAGGTTGTGCTGGCCGAGGAAACCCAGCTGCCGGCCGCGGACATGGTCGCCCTCTCGTCAGAGGCGGTGGTGCTGCGCACCAGAGCTGGGGCCGTGTATCGCTCGCTCTTGTTGCCGGGGTGGGGACAGATTTACAACAGACAGCCAATCAAATCGGCAACCTTTGTTGGCACCGAAGTGGCCGCCTTTGCTGTGGCCGCAGTGTTTCACCTGCGAGGCACCGGATTTCACGACGACTACAGATCGAAGAAGGCGGGCACACCGCAATTGGTCCTTGACGATCTCGTTGCCAAGGAAGAGAGCAGCTACTCCATGCGCAACTGGATGATCATCGCTGGTCTTGCCGTGCATGCACTCAACGTCCTCGATGCCTTCATCAGCGGCCGGACATTTGATACCGCGGACTTCACAGTGAATGGCTCCTCGGCAACGATTCGCTTCTGAACGAGAATTCCATATTGAGCAGACGCAACCCCCAACCTAATAACTCCCGAGGCCCTTGAGCCGCAAATCAACCACCAGCTTGACCGGTCCGTCGAGACCAACGCCAGGGAGCTCCATGGTTCCGAGCACATCGGTCAAGCATTCGCTGGTGCGCCGACTTACCCCAAACGAATTGTGTGGCGTGACGGTTGTGACACCTCCATGGGCCACGGTGACCGTTGCCCACAC
>Ga0156400_1016_pt2 | contig 69554 bp, 50 predicted proteins | sample RifOxyA3_FD_108044 | JGI IMG/M metagenome (GOLD analysis project Ga0156400, IMG submission 108044) | Deltaproteobacteria bacterium RIFOXYA12_FULL_58_15
GTGAGAAGGATCCGCGCCCCGACTTTGATGCCGTGCTTTTGTGCGAAGCCGCCGATCACCTCGACGACATAGCGTGAGGGGGCGTGCACGGTGCGCATGGATTCGGTGAGGGGTTCTGCCCGCTCAACGATGCCGATGATCTCAAGATTTTCGCCGACGAAAAACATGTCGAGGGGGATCATAGTGTTCTTCATCCAGAAGGGGTGCTCTTCGGTCTCGTCGAAAATGAAGATCATGCCGTGCAATGGCTCAAGCTTCTTGCGGTGCATCAAACCACGGGCGCGGGTGTCTGAATCGCGGGCGATCTCCACAATCACGGGCACCTGGCCGCTGTCGGTCACGAACGTCACGAGCGGTGTTCTGTTGCTGGCGTCGGAGTCACTTCCCAAAACAGCGCCAGAGGTAGCCGCACCGGCGGTGGCCGCACCGTCACGGCAAGCAAACGAGAGCGCGAAGATGCAGCAGGGCAATAGACGGTTGTGCGTCATCACTTGGGTTGGCGTCATCACTTGGGTTGGCGTCATCACTTGGGTTGGCAAACGTTGAGCTTCTCCACCGTGCCAGCCGGCCACACCGCAGCGGTGCTGTCGGGTTGGCAAACCAGGTTGGCGTTAGGGCATCTCTCGATGTCGGAGCTCTGGTTTGCGCCGGTGCAATCGCAGCCGAGACCGCTGCGCGGCTCACAGACCAACCGATGAAACTGGCAATCGGGTCCAAGCGGCTCGCATTTGTCGAAACAGCCGGCGTCGATGCAACTCTGGACAGATGCGGAAGCGATGTGGTTGCCTGGGCAGTAGTGAACCTCGGGGGCGACCCGCGGACAGGGGGCATAGCACTCGAGGTCGACGCACGCCGAATTTGCGACCGTGCAGCTGTGGTAACCGCGCAGGCACGCGTCGAAACAACCGAGCTTCTTGCAGCTCATGGTACTGAAGTCCTCGCAGTCGCCGTTCGCTTGGCAGCCTTCGCGGAAAACGCAGAAGCGTTGACCGGCGAGTGGCCCCACATCTTGAACGGTCTTGCACCAGTAACCTTCAGGGCAATCGTCGTCGCGGCAACGGCCATCGCTGCATTGCAGTGGATCGTCGCACTCTTCGTCCAATTCACAGGTGCATTTGCCCGCGACGCAATGACCAACCTGGCCGCTGGCAAACTCGCCACCTTTGCAATCGTCGTCCAGGGTGCAGGTTTTTTGTTTGTTGGGAGGCGTGTCGATCTCGCAAGTCTGGGTGCAGTAAGGTGACAGCCCACGGTGGGTGAGGCACTGAAAGGATTCACAATCTCCGTCCCGCTCCATACGGACTACCTCTATAGTGGGTACTTCGCCGCCAATGGGATCGGAGATCTCTGTGGGAACAGTGCCGCACGTCTTCCCGAGATCGCTCTTTTCACACGCGCTCGCGCCCCATGTCGCGGCTATCGCCGCCGTGGTGGTAAATGCCAGCCGGAAACGCCCTAGGGTCATTCTCTGAAGGTACAAAGCTTGACCTCCTCACCTGCCTCGGCGTGCAATCCTTCAGCCTTGCCACCGCATTGTGACGAGGTCTCTGGGTGGCAGCACCTGAAGTCGTCTTTGAGTCCGCAATCCTTGGGACGATCACAATGTTTCCATGTGCAGAATTTGTCGTTGGCGAACTCGCCGATGACTTGCACTTGCCTGCACTCAAATCCCGCGGGGCAGCCAGCGTCTTCGCGACACTTCTTTGAACAGTAACCGCTGCGCCCGTCGGTGGCCACGCAGATGAGATCGTCGCATGGGAACTCGACGTTTTGCTCAACGACTTCTTGCGTCACCAATCGGGTACCGCCGGTTTGGGCCGCAGGTCCGTTGAGGAGCTGCTCGCATGGCATGCCGATGTCATGGGACTCACAGGCCGCGGCGCCAACCAGCAGCAAGAACGAGGTCATGGGAGCAAGACGTGCGGACACACCCTTCGAGTAACATGACGCCATGGTTCGCAGCAAGGACTCTGACGGGACCCTAATCCGTTGACAAGCAACGTGGTTTGGGGCGGGCGAGCCCACATGTGACGAGTGCGGTGTACCCGCGCCAGTTTTCACCGCACGGTGGCACTCGTCACAACAACTTGAAGCTGACAACGACATTCCGTCGGATGTTTTTCGCAGACAGCCCCAGAGCGCCGGTTTCGGCGCCGATGGTCAAACGACATTTGGTGGCTTGGACCTATGCGGCGGCTGGCTCTTTCAGAACCATGAGCAATTTGCGTCGCGCTTCGATGATGCCAGCCATCTTCTCGGCTTGTTCGCTGATTTGCACAACGAGACGGCCGGCGTGGCTGATGATGCGTGCCGGTAAGGTCAGCACCATCGCGCGCAATTTCTTTGGTCGCGCCGATTCGTACTCGGCCCGTAAGGCCAAGCTCTTGAGCCCGCTCAAAATATTGTACGTCAACGCGCTTAGGCGGTACCACGCCGCGTTGGCACCAAGCCTCGCGCAAGGCGGCACGCCGGCTCCCAGCTCGTTTTTCATCACATCATGGACCAACTCGATGGTCCCAGCCTTTTGCCAATGCCAACGGAGCAGAACTGCCACCTGGCCTTGGCGGTTGGTCACCACGGCCAGATATTTTGTATCGTTTCCCGCGGCGAACAGTAACCCCTGCCGTTTGCGGATGCGTACCGCCAAATAGCGCAAAGGCTGCGCTGTCTTCGACCATTTGTCCCCTGGTGTAAACTCCACCTCAGTGCAGTACACAGTCTCATCAATGCGCTCTTCCAGAACCACCCATTGTTCCTCGGGAACTTTTTTGCACACTGCCTGCAGCGCCTCGGTCATGTCCGCCCCAATCGTAAAGCCGATATGGCCCTGCGGGCCGTTCGCGCGGTTTTCGTTTGCCAGCCATTTGAGCACGTCGATGTCGTAGCTGGCTGTGTCCGCGCGAAAATAGTACTCGCAGATCCATTTGGGCAGCATGGCAAAGCCTCGCTTGATCAGCGGCAGATTTTCCATGCCGGCGCCAACGTTGCCGTCGCGGTATTCATCGCCGACAACCTGGTCTGCCTCCACCCAATAAATAGCGGCTGGTTGATAGCCGCGGCCCTTTTTGTAGTGCGCCTTGGCTTGTTTCTTGTGCGACTCCTGAATCGTCGCATCATGGTCCAACGTCGCGCGTCGTAAACCAAGGTGTTTGGCGATGCGCCGTGTAAATTCCTCGTTGACCTTACCCAACCCGGCCAACGCCGCGTTCTCCTCTACAATGTACGCCTCGCGGTCCTTCTGCTTGGCGTTTTCTTGCGCCGCCAGCAGAAGGCCATCGTCGTGAAACTCATAAAGAAGCTGCAATAGCGTTGATGCTGAAGCTGGCGTGCGGCCGAGCAAACGACAGAGTCCAGGGTCGGCGTGCAAAATCCGCACGTCATCCACGCAATCGCCGCCGGTGGCGAGGGTCAGCACGATGTCGGCTATTTTATCGAAGTCGCTATGACCCCCTTGTCGCTGTTGAATCCGCACATGTTTTGCCACGAGTTCTCGCAGGCCGAATACGCGCATCATCTCGTAGACCAATGTTGCGCCGGCACGAGCTGTGACACCGTCGCCGCCCGGAACCACTTCGATCGAGAAAGGCAGCAGAGACTGGAAGCACATTAGCGTTTCCCTCGTCGCCGTTTGCGAACTTCACGTCGTAACTCTGCCACCTCGCAGGCCGTCAGTTCTTCGACCAACTGCCAAAGTCGGTGGTACGCCTCAATGCGTTGCCGCACGGCATCAACATCTTCCGGCCGGATATGAATAGCGTGAGCGCGTCCCTCAACCTTAACCGAGAGGTAGATGCCCGGATGGCGACGTTCCGGGTCGGTGGCGCAGCCACAATAGGAGTTGCCGCACTTGCGGCGGCGCTCGACCAACGAGCCACGCATCAAAGGCTCAAAGGTCAACGCACGCAGTTTGTCTTTAGCTCGTCTTCGTCGGTCCTGGATGGCATCGCTCATGTTGGTCTGTCTACCACCATGCCAGCCACGGTGCGAGCAAAATCCTCACCCATTGGGTTAGAAAATCCTCAATCAGATCGATCGGCTCTGTAGTTGTCTACGGAACAGGGCGGGATGTCTCCCACCAGTTGCCTTTATCGACGCCCAGAATGATTGACACCGCCAGGGACCCCTAATAGCCTCTTGATTGGATCTTGAGCACTGGAGTGGCCGTGAATCGGTTACTGTTTTTTATCTCTGCCCTCTTCGTTGTGGGTGCGTTAGTCTCCGCACCCTCGCATGGTTGGGCGCAAGCTGATGACTCCCTTGACGACGAGCTGGATGCTCCCATCGGTGGTCCGCCACCTTCTAAGGAGCGCACCAACCCGCCTGCGGGTGATGATTTCCTCGACGACGAGCTCGAGGGCGGGGGCGGCTCCGGCAAACCCGCGGCAGCCCCGGCGGCCGCCGCGGCCAAAGTGACCGAAGAGGCGAGTGAGGAGAGCCCAGCAGCGCAGGACCGCATCAAAGCAGTGCCGCGCAAGGCTGTTCTCAAGATGGGGCGATTGGAGCTGGGTGCGTTCGCCACGTTCAGCGTCAATGACGCTTTTTGGCAACACTACGCTGCGAGCGGTTCGGTCATTTACTATCCCCATGATGCCTTCGGTATCGGCCTCGGGGTCGACTACATGTATGCGCACGCACGTCAAAGCAATCTCGATGTGGTAAGGCAGACCTTGACGTCCGTGCCGGCCACCTTTGAGAAGCCACGGCTTTTTGCGCATCTCGATTTCTACTGGGTGCCCATCTACGGCAAGATAAGCTTGTTCAATACTCAGATTGTTCACTTTGACTTCTACGCGACCGCCGGTGTCGGTTTCGCGACCTCGTTTGGTTCGGCGCAACCGCCCGCGGTCAACGGCGGCATTGGCCAGCGGTTCTTCGTGAGTGATTGGTTGGCGTTGCGCTTTGAAGTGCGCAGCCACTTGTTTGTCGACACTGCTGACGTTGAAGGCTTTGAACGTTCTGACGTGCAGAACTACGTCATGGCTATGGCAGGGGTGAGTTTCTATCTTCCACCTTCATTCGAGTACACCTACAGATGATGCCCAAAATCATATTGCTGATTCTGTCACTGGCGTTGCCTGTCAATGCGTGGGCAGCAGAGGACGAAGCGGTCCAGGAAGAGGATCTCGGTGCGCGAGCAGGCGCTGGCCCAGAGCGCAAGACCCTCGCCGAACGGATCCCGGCGGTCACCGGCAGAGTGTTCGCCAAGAGCGGCAGGTTGGAGCTCTCGCCAGGTTTCGGTTTGTCTCTGAACGATCCATTTTATGACCACATTGTGGCCTCTGGGGCGGTTGCCTACCACGTCACTGAGTGGTTGTGGATAGGTGGTTCGGCGGATTTCTACATTTCGCCATCGAGCACAATTGCCGTTGCCAATCGTGATCCAGAGCAGTTTGACTACAACCGGCCTGTCTACACAGCTCGTCTCGAGGTCGGCTGGTCGCCCATTTACGGCAAGCTCAGCTTACTCGCCGAGCAGGTGTTCCATTTCGATACCTATGTCTCTGCTGGAGTCGGGGTCGTGGGGCCAAGCGAGACCGATGCGACCTTGGCGGGCACCTTTGCCATTGGCGAGCACTTTTTTATCAATGAATGGATGGCGTTCAAGCTTGAGCTACGGGATCAGATCTTCGGGTTGGCCCGCGCACCCGCAAAGAACAAAGACAAAGAGCTGCAGAACTTCCTGTCAGCAACTCTGGGAGTCTGTTTCTATCTGCCACCGACCTTTGAGGTTGAGGCAGCAGGTGCTAATCCATGATGTCGCGGAACACAGCAGGCGGAGGTGTCGTGACCTACTTGCGATCCATCGGCTTGGTTCTGGCGCTGCTCTTCGTTCCCGCAGTGGGACTGCCGAGTGTCAGCGTCGATTCCCACGGACCCGTGCAAATCAAGGGCGACGAGGACGGGTCCTCTCTTGTGGCAAAGCGCAAGCGCAGCAAAGGCAAGAACAAGCGCAAGGCCAAGAAACAGGCCAAGAAGACCGAAGCCGACACCGAAGCCGAAGAAGCGGCCGGTGCCCTCTTTGATACCCCTGCGCCTGTGGGGGAGGGTGGCACTTCTACGGCGCCTGGCCCCGATGCTGCTGTGGACGAGACGACGCTCGATCTCAGTGGAGCTGGGACTGACACCGAGGAGGCGAAAAAAGAGCTGCTGATGCGGACGGAGGAGCCCAAAGCAGAGGAAGACACGGGCAAGGGCAAGCGGCGCAAGAAGAAGAAGCAAGACCCAGGCTCCTTCGATTTTGGTGGTGGCGTGCAGCTCGACTTTGGTGGTGAAGGAATCGACTTTGGTGAAGGCGACCTCGCCGACTTTGACCTTGAGTTCCAAGTCGATAGCGCTGAGCGGGAGCGATTCGATGAAGCCATGACGAAGATGTCCGATGAGGACTACCCCGAGGCTGCCTTGGCGTTTCGCACCTTCCTCGAGGATCCGAAATATGGCGAGTTCAAGGGGGAGTCCGAATACCAGCTGGCCAAGGCGCTTTATAAGATGGGATTTCTCGATTCTTCGCTCACGCGCTTCAAGACCATCCTCGATCAAGGGCCCGCGCACCGTCGTTATCGCAAGTCGATTGAGTGGTTGTTTTTTATCTCCCGTAAGATGGCTGACGAGACGCCCGTCCTTGCGGAGCTCGCACAGTTTCGCAATGTCACCTTTCCTAAGGCCTACCGCAATGAGTACTTTTATCTACTGAGCAAGTACCTGTTCATCCAAGCTGAGGATTTCGAGGTCTCGCGGATGGAGCGGGCCATGATCGAACGGGCGAAGAAGTCGGGTGTCGACAAGCTCGATTTTGATGGCATGGACGGCTTCATGGGTGAGGGAGCCTTTGACGCGGCGGGCGGCGGTATTGACTTTGGTGGCGGAGAAGGCGGCGGCTTTGACTTTGGTGGCGGAGAAAGCGGTGGTGGTGGTGACGACAGTGGCTTCGACTTTGGCTCGGGGGCCAGCGGATCCGACAGTGGCAGCAGCGATGGTGGCGGCGGTTTCGATTTCGGTGGCGGTGGCGCTGAGGGTGGTGGGGCTTTTGATTTTGGCGGCGGAGGCGAAACAGCGCCGCCCGAGGACGCGGTGGCGAAGGACGCCGGTCCCGTGCGCGAGGCCGCGCCACAGACCGCCTCTGAGGCGATTCGCCAGGGTCTTGAGCTCGTGGTGCAGGTAGAACAAGAGAGTAAGTTCTATCCCCGCGCCAAGTATCTCGAAGGGTTGCTCAACTACTTGCGTGGTGGGGCGGGCACAACCGAGGAGGAGCAGAAGGCGCACCAGGCGGCTGTGGCCGCCTTCCAGGAAGTGGTGCGGGTTCTCAACCCCCGTGAAGCCACGCGGCTCGATCCGCAGCTACGTGAGATGGCGTTTCTAAGCCTGGCGAGAATTCATTACGGCTACCGTCAGTTCAATCGCAGCGTTTACTACTTTGACTTGATTGATCGTGACTCAGAGAACTGGCTGACCGCTCTATTCGAGGCGTCGTGGGCCTATTATCGCCGTGGCGACTACGAGAAAGCGTTGGGCAATCTGTTGACCTTGCACTCGCCGTTCTTCGAGAAGGAGTATTTCCCCGAGTCGCAGCTGGTCAAAGCGATTATATACTTCGAAGCGTGTCGTTATCAGGAGACCCGCAGCATCGTCGATTCTTTCTATGGCCGATTCAAAGACGTCATGAAGGAAATCGAAAAGATCGCTGAGTCAAAGGAGGCACCCGAGCTTCTCTACGATCGCATTGTGGCGAAACAACAACTGGAATCACAAGAGGGTGCCGGCGACGACGTTGCCCAACGGTTGGTGTCATTGGCGCTCGCCGATCCGACAATTCGCACCGCTCGCAATGTTGTGCAGCAGACAAAAGACGATATCGCGATGGCGAAAGAGATGGCAGCCGAATTCCGAGAAGCGCGAATTGGCCAAGAGGTCTACGACGAGCTGCAGGAGTTGTCGGCACAGAGGGCCCGGGCTGCAGGCGAAGCCACACGTCAAAAATTCGAACGTGAGCTCTTTGACCTCAAGGGGCTTCTGGCGCAAGCGTTGCGCATCAAGATTGAGGTGGTTTCTGCGGAGAAGGCAGTTCTGCAGGCCAAGATCAAGGGCGAGCCCCCTCCTGATCCGATAGTTCCCGCAGTGGCACGTTCGGTGGTCGGGGACGAGCAACTCTACTGGCCCTACGAGGGTGAGTATTGGCGTGATGAACTCGGCACCTATGAGCTCGATTTCAGCATGTGTCGGCCGCTGGCAGGTCCCTGAGCTGCACAGACCATTGTCCGTCTGGGGGCTTGCGATTCGATGTCATCGGTTGGCTGTGAAGCGTTTGTCTTTTGGGTTTGGAGTGGGCTGGGTCGCAGATGATGGCGGCCATTTGCGAGGAGTCGGTCGGTCACTCATGGCCGTTCGCGTTTAGGAGCTGAGAGTGGGAGCTTCAATGTTGCGGTGCTTGCGGCACGCAGCTCTGGGATGGGCGTTGTGTGTCGGAGTGGGTGCGGTCCTGGTGATACCGGCGGTGCCCAATACCGCCGAGGCGCGGCGCAAAGGCAAGCGCAAAACCAACAAGCGGGGTGCGGACACCCAGAAGCGGGATATCGACAAGGGCTCGCTCGCCCCCAAAGAGGAGTTCGGCCTCGACGAGGACATTGGCAAGACCAAGAGCCTCAAACCCGCCGCTGAGGACAAGGGTCCTGGACTCGAGGATATCGAAATTGGCCGAGCGCGAACTCTGGAAGACGTGGTCGGCGACAAGATCAACGAAGAGATTCGGGTTGCGCAAGAGCTATTGCAGCTGACACCTGGCTGTGATGAGGGAGCGCCGGTCCGTTTCAGGCTCGCCGATCTCTATTGGGAAAAATCAAAGCGCGCGTTCTTCAAGTCAGAGGACTTCAATTTGGCTGAGGAAAAGCGCAATCAATACATCGCGTTGATGCGCAAGCTGCAGGGCCAGACCATCGAGCATTATCAGCAAATTATCGACGACTGTCCCGAGTATCCTGACTACGCCCGGGTCCTGTTCTTTCAGGGATCGGCCTACATGGAACTCGAAAAATCGTCCGACGGTGTCGGCTTTTTCAAACGGATCATCCAGGACTTTCCCAACTCGGAATGGGTTGGCAACGCTTGGTTTATGGTCGGCGAGTACTTCTTCAACGACGAGGATGATGCCAATCAGGCATTGCGCGCCTACAAGGAAGCGGAGAGGCACAAGGACTCGCAGACCTTCGGTTACGCGATTTACAAACAGGGATGGTGCTACGTCAACACGGGTGATTGGGACATGGCGCTCGAGCGGTTCCGTACTGTTGTGCAAACCAGTGAGGACCAACGTCTCAATATGGACAAACGTGGCCGCATTGGCCTGCGGCGTGAAGGCCTGAAGGACTTCGTACGCGCTTACGCCAACATCGGTGACGCGAAACAGGCCTTCCGCAGCTTGCTCAAGGTTGGTGGCAAGGATGACGTTGAGTGGATGATGGAGGCCCTCGGCAAGTGGTACATTAACAATGATGCTCACAATGACATTATCACCGTTTACAAGGAGCTCATCAAAAATTATCCGAAGTCTACGCGGCTGCCGCTGTTCCAGGGCCGCATTGTCAACGCAGTAAGCATTCTTGACAAGCGCGCGGTGGTAACGCAGTCGAAGCTTCTCACTGAGTATTTCGAGCGCACCCGTCAGCGATTGGCATCCGGCGAGTTCGACAAGGATCAAGAAGCCAAAAAGAGGGTCATCCGCGATATTAAAGAGGCTGAGGAGATTGCCGAAAACACTTTGCGTGGCCTGGCCATGGAGTTCAACAAGGACGCCAAGAAACTGTCGCGCGGCACCGCCAGGGATCGCACCTTCAAGATTGCCCATGATCTTTACAAGCACTATCTCGTGGTCTTTCCCGAACCGATACCAGGCGCAGAAGTCAACTACGTCTTCTACATGCGTTTCTACTATGCAGAGGTACTCTTCGAACTCGAGAATTTTGAAGAGGCGGCCAAGAATTACGACCTTGTCGTCGACATGGATCCGAATCCACCAAAGAAGAAAGAGAAGGACATAGTCCTCGCCGCGGCCGAGAACTCGGTGCACGCCTATCGGGAGCTGGTGGAGGATCTAGACCGCAAGAATCCACCACAGATCAGTGGCACAGAACCTAAGACGATTCCCGAGATTAAGTCGAAGTTGATCAACGCGTGCCAACGCTACATCAAGTATGTGGGCTCTGTGGGTGACAAGATCGTTGAGATCCGTTACCTGGTTGCTTACATCTACTACACCTACAATCACTTCAGTGAGGCGGCGCCAGCCTTCAACGACATTGTCTCCAACCACCCGGGCCACGACCGTGCGTGTTTTGCAGCCAACCTCACCTTGGACATTTACAATGGCGCCAAGAATTACCGCGCCCTCAAGGAAACCGCGCGCACCTACGTAGACAATAAGGCTCTCGCCTGCGGTGAAGGCGACCGCACAAAGTTTGCGCAGATTGAAGAGCGTTCGTCGTTTACTCTCATCAAAGTTGAGCTCGAAGACAACCACAAGAATCTCCAGGCGGCGAAGGCGTATCTCGAGTTTTACAAGCAGTTCCCGAGCAGCGAGTCGGCTGATGACGCCGTCTACAATGCCGCGTACAACTACGACGTGGCCCAACGACTCGACAAGGCCAATGAGGTACGTGAGTTCCTCGTTAACAAGATGCCGAATGCGGACAAGAACCTCGTACAGGAGACCCTATTCAACATTGCCGCGAGCTATGAGCGCATCGTCGACTTCGAGCGGGCCGCGCACTACTTGGAACTCTACGTGCAGAAGTATCCCGACGACAAAAAAAGCAAGGACGTCTTGTTTAACGCCGGCCTCTACCGCGCGACACTTCATGATTTCTCAGGCTCGCGGCGCAACCGCGACCAGTTCATACGCAAATACAAGGACGACAAGGAGCTGGTTCAACAGGTGAGTTCCTCCATTTGTGAATCCTTTGAGAAGGAAGCTGAGCTCTTCGAGGCCGGCGAATCCGATCAACGTGCCGTTGTCAAAAAGTGGGAAGAGGTCAATGACTGCTACTTCAAGTATTCGAAGACCTATGAGGGCAAGGACGATGACGGCGTCTGCCACGCACAGTTCCGCCGCGGCGAGATCATGCGGACAAAGACCAAGTACGCCAAGGGGTATGCGGAACAGGCGAAGTTTCTGGTGAAGAACTGGCCAACGTGGAAACGGCGCAACAAGATGGAAGATCTTCCTCGGTGCGCTGCTGCCGTGGCAGAGATCGAGCTACGGGATTTAACGCCTGAGCTGAAGAAATACAAAGAGCTCCAAATTTCAGAGGTGAACCCGAGCGAAAAAGGGATGGCGAAGTTCAAGGCATCAACAAAAGCAAAAATTGATGCGCGGGATGCCCTCATCAAGAAATATCAAGACGTCGCAGCCTATGGGGAAGTGGTCTCCGCTGCGGAATGGGCGCTGGCTGCGCTTTACTATATTGGTGAGTCCTATCTGAATTCGGTGAAGGTGTTGTTAGACGCACCGATTGTCCAAAAGGTTCAAGGCGTCAAAGTGCCCGAGGAGATCAAGGCTGAGCTGACCGCTCAGCTCAAAGACCAATCATTGCCCATCGAGGAATCTGCCGTTGAGGCTTATCGAGTCTGTGTCAATACCGCCAACCGGCTCGGGGTTTACACGCAGTGGTCGGTCAAGGCTCTCAAGCGGCTCCAAGAGTTGCGACCGGAGGAGTTCCCACCAGCCGACGAGCGGTTGGTCGAAGTCAAATTCGTTGACGCACTCACGGTTGCTACCAACGACATCGTCATCTCAGACGGCGATTCGTGGAAACCGTTGGGTGCGGTGGTGGCAGCCGATGGGATGAAGCCCGGCGACATGAAGAAGGAAGATCCCAAGAAGGAACCAAAGATTGACAAGGACGACGGCGGCGAAGAGAAAACTGACAAGGACACCAAAGCGGCCAAGGGTCAACGCGGGCGCAAGCGTGGTCGAGCGAGATGATGGTTCTTAAAACTTTGAATAGATTCTGTCTCTGTTCACTTGCGTGGGCATGGGCGGGTGTCGGGTTTGTCGGGTGTGGTGGTGAGCAAGCATCAACAGGGCCGGCGCAAGTGGCAGCTGTGGTGGAAGAAGGCCCCAAGAAGAAGCCCCCGGAGGAAGGTCCAGAGGCCATCGCGGCTGCGCGCTTCGACAAGCTCGCCAAGGATCTCGAGGATCTCGGTCATGAGGGTTCCATCGACCGCAGTTGGTTGGAATCAGAGTTGCGGGCCGTGTTGAAATTGAACCCCGATCACTCCACCGCCCGTTTCAATCTTGCCATGCTGGAGGGCAAAGACGGCGGTGGTGACAAGTGTGCGGTCTACGAGGCCATACTCGACGACGATGACGGGTTTGCGCCTGCTGCTGAGAATCTGGCGGCCTGCAAGATTGAGAAAGGGGACGTGGACGGTGCCGCGGAGGTGTACCGCGAAATCATCAAGAAAGACCCCAAGGCGCTCACATCACGCATGGCCCTGGCGCGTATTCTGCAGCGGCGGGGCGAACACAAAGCGGCGATTGAGCTCTGCCGCAAGGTCCTTCAGCGCAAGGCGGACGCCATTGAGGCATTCCGCATTCTCGCGGAGAGCTACTTCGCCATCAAAGATGTGTCGATGGCCGAGCTCATTATTGGCAAGGGCCTGACGATGAAGGAGGATGACGTCCAGTTGCACTACCTGGCCGCCCAGATTCTCCTGCAACGGGGGCAACTCGCAGGTGGAATCGCTAAGCTTCAGCACGTCCTCAAGCTCAAGCCCAAGTGGCTCAAGGTTCGCGGGGAGCTCGCGCAGTTGTTGGTCTCTAACGACGCCTGGGGCAATGCCATGCCGCACTTTGAGGCAATCCTCAAAGAGGCCCCCAACCACCGTCCCAGCCGTATCGGCTTCGCCGTGTGCGCCACTCACTTGGGACGGTACGACGAATCGGAGAAGATCTACAAAGATCTTCTTGCCAAAGACGCGAACGACGTCGATGGATTGTGGAACTACGGCTATCTTCTCTGGCGGCATCTTAAGAAATATGATGACGCCATGGCCATGTTCACCCGATTCGAGAAGGCCGTCGGCGATGACAAGAAAGCCGCCGCAGTGGGTGCCATCGTCAAGAAGATCGACAACGAAAAGAAGAACATTGCGGCTCGCAAAGCTCGCGAAGAGCGAGACAACAAGAGACGTCAGTCTATTGATGCGGCATGTGCCGCTGTGGCGTCGGGAGGCAAACCTGATGCCGCAGCTATTGGATCTGACGACGATCGCATTAAGGCAGCATGGGATCTGCTCCTGGTTACGGCGGTGGCAAAAGCGCAAGAGGGCGACACCGAAGGCTTCCGTAACTTCGGTGAATGTGCCTTGGCCATCATTCCCGAGACCCCGGGGCCCGGCATGGTTGCCTGTGCACAGATGCGGGTGAACTGGGTGCAGCTCCAGGACCAGGTGGGGTTGTTGGTATCCCCAGATGATTTGCGCCGTGCCAAGAAGACGATTGCCAAGGCAGTGGAGTGCGATCCTGAGAACCCAGATCCGCAAATATTCTTGGAGCAGATCGACGGCCTCATACTTCAAGCTGAGGAGGCGGCGAAAGGTGCCGAACAAACTCCTGCTGACGAGACGCCCGCTGGCGGAGAGGAAGAGCTCTTGCCATGAGTTTGGTGTGCAAAGATTCGCTGGTGCCAAGGTCCGGATCGGCAAGCCACAAACGATGTTTGTATGTGGATCCGCCAGAATTGTGGGGACCTGTCGCACCCCGTTTTCGGAGTCCTGAGTGTGGTGGGGTTGTTGGGGCCAAAGTCGTCCATGGTGTATACTGGGACCCAACCAAGTGAGGAGTGCCATGAGGAGAATAGCTGTTTTGATTCTGTTTGCGGCTCCGATCGCCTTGGCCCTGATGTTGGTCGGGGTGTCCGCGCACGCTCAAGAGGAAGTCATCTTCAAGAAACATACAGTGGTCGATTTTGGCGATGACACGATCGACGGCAACCTTTCAAAGCCCGACGGGGCGTACCTCGAGAGTCGCAAGACACAGCGACACCAGCGGCTGATCAAGGTGCGTGAGTCGTTCCGGCCCGAGATTCTGCAATCGGTTCGGGTGCTGTAATGCTGGCAGCAGGGCTCGACAGCTCGAGGAAGCAATGAGCGTAACGTTCAACGTTCAGGTGTTACAAGATGGACAGGTGGTCGCGCGGCACGAGTTTGACTCGGAAACGCACCGAACGATCAAGATTGGGCGGCTTCCATCCGCTCAGATCAAGATCGAAGACCCGAAGGTTGCCCGAATCCATGCGGTGATTGAGTTTGCCGGTGATGAGATCTCACTGGTGGATATGGGCTCGACGACGGGGACGGCGGTCAATGGTGCCAAGGTACACAAGGTGAAGTTGGCCAACGGCGACCAGGTCTTGATTGGCAACGCTCTATTGATCATTGGCATTGGTGGGGCGCAGGCACAGGTTGCTGCAACTGCGAACATGCCCGCCCCCAGCATGGCTCCCGTGGGCCACCCGCCCGGCATGATGGCCGGTCAGCTGCCACCCATGGCCCCAATGGGGATGCCACACTTTGGAGGCCAACCGGCGCAACCACTTGCAGCCGTGGTACCGGCTGGTCAGCCGATGCAGCCACGCTTTGATCCTGGATCCACCGGCAATGAGCCGATTCGCCGCATAACCAAAGAGCGTCTCCGCTCCGCGGCTGTGGAAAGCAAACCGCATCCCGCTCTGCCGCCCGAAGAAAAGATGGCGCGGGACAATCGCGTCATGGAGATGCGAGTGTATTGGGGGGAGATTCTCCTCGGTGTGCATCACTATCTGAAGCCGAAAAAGATCACCATCGGTGAGAGCAAGAACACTGACATCTTTCTTTCCAGTGAGGGCCTGCCGATTGAGGCATTCCCGCTGATTCGGTACGTCGACGACGAGTATCTGCTGACCTTCACCACTCAGATGGAGGGCGAAGTCGAGATTGACGGCCAATTGCTGCCGTTGCAGAGCCTGCGGGGCTCCGCGGGTGCCAGAAAAGATCCCGACCTCGAGGGCAGCTATTTTGTGAAACTTCCGGAGAATGCTCGGGCAGTTGTGCATTGGGGCGGCGCAACCTTCGCCCTGCGGTTTACCGCACCGGCGCGACCGGTACCCAATCCTTTCTTCAAGAATCTCGATCTGCAGTACATCAACATGTTGCTGCTATCGATTTTTTTCCATGTGGCGACCATCGTGACTTTCATGGTCTACCCTTACGACACAGAGTCGCTCAGGGAGGACTTGTTCGACGAGCCGGATCGTTTTGCCAAACTGGTGCTCGAGCAGCCGCAGGAGACGGAATCCACCAAGAACATGCTCGACAAGCTGAAGAAGAAGGTCGAGCAAGAGAAGCAGAAAATCGAGGAGGAGAGGCCGCCAGACAAACGCGAGCAGCTCAAGATCGACACCAAAGAAGTCAAGAAACGGCCGCAGAAGACGGAGGCGCAGAAGTCTGCCGAGGTTAAGCAGAAGTTCACCAAGATGTTCTCCGGCAGCGGTGGCGGTGGCATGGGCAGCATTCTTGGTGGTGGTGGAGGTGGCACTCTTGCGGGGACCTTGTCGAACGTCATTGGCACGACCGGGGCTGGATCCGCCACGGCGGGCCTCGCGGGCCTTGGTATTCGTGGTGGTGCGCTCACCGGTGGCGGCATTGGCACGAGTCGTGGCATCGCTGGCATTGGGACATCTGGGCGTCTGGGCGGCGGCGGCATGCGGTACGGCTCGGGGGTCAATCTCGGCGACCGCAAGGATCGCAACCTCATCGGTTTCTCTACTCCGGTGGTGATGGGTGCCTTGGCCAAAGAGGTGATCCAGAAGGTCATCGACCAGCACAAGAATCAAATTCGCTACTGCTATGAAGTGCAGTTGCAGCGCAAACAGGAGCTCGCAGGCAAGGTAGCCATGAAATGGGTTATCGCTGCGACAGGCGCTGTGGCGAAAGTCCTGGTGACCGAAACGACCCTGAACAACAGTGCCGTGGAGAATTGCATCAAGGAGAAGATCAAGACCTGGCAGTTTCCTGCGCCCGCAGGTGGTGGTATTGTTGAGGTCAATTATCCCTTCATATTCAAGGCGAGCTGATGGCGATGGCGCGTATCCTTCTTTCTTGTTTTTGCGGTGCCCTAATCTTTGCGGCAGCTGATGACGGTTTTGCCGAAGAGGCCACCGAGGTCATGGCCACTAAGGTTGGCGAGGGTGATGTTGCAGAGCCCACACCGACCGCCACAGGGCAGATCGAGCCAATCAAAGCAATTGTTCGCGGCTTCTACGTGGATGCTCGCATGGGCGGTGGTTTCACGTTGGTTAGCGCCGATATGAGCAAGGAGCTACAGCTAGCCTACCCCGACGCCGGTGTTTCAGAGGAGCTGGGAGCGGGGGCGCACGTTCACTTCTCTGCCGGATATGACATCAGTGAACAGATCGCTCTGCAGCTCTTGGGAGGAGCAACGCTGATTTCTGGGCGGCGCACAGCAGATCCGGTTCGGGACCTGAGCCTCGTGTTTGGTGGTGTTGGCGCTCGGTTGGCGATTGATCTGACGAATCGGCTCGATCTCGTCTCGGCGATCGGTGTTGCGTTCATCAGCGCTAGCAATTCTGTGGACGAAGCAGAGTCGGGAGTCGGCATTCTGGGCAACGTTGGCCTCGAATATTATGTGCATATACGCCATTTTTCCGTTGGTGTTGACCTCTCTGTTCTTGCGCCGATGAGTCCGTTCAGGTTGTTTCTCGGCATCTCACCCACGGTGAAATATACCTTCTGATCCCGCGTGGCCTTTACACCGGGGGATCAAGACCTACATTAACTTAGACGCCGTGGCCCCCCCCTTGGCGTCACTCGGCGGTAGGTGCCAGCCCCTTGGTGTCTACCGCCGTTTTTCTCCATCGTGATTGGCTTGAGAGCAAGACGGACCTTCAATTCGCGGTGGGGCTGGATCCGAATCGGCGAAGGCGTATAAGATTCCCGTTGATTTCTAGGTCTCTTGGCGGTGCCCATATATAGTGCAACGTGAGGATAGGTGCGGGCAATTTGCCCCGGGAGCGAGCCCAACTGCGAAAATCGATGGCGCGAGGATCTCCGAGTCCATGAGCGACGTTCAAAACTACTTAGAAACCTTGGTCCAACAGCCGGGAGATGAGACTGCGCTGTCTGCAGTTGAATCGACGTATTCCACCGAAGGCCGTTGGGAAGAGTTATTGCGTGTCTACGAGGACAATGCATTGCGCGCGCAGTCCGAATTAGTGCCTGCATTATTGCGTAAGGCCGCTTCGCTATGTCTTGAGCAGATAGGTAGCGCGCCGCGCGCGGAGGCATACCTGTCACGGGCCATTGAGGTGGCACCCGCCGATCTCGAGTCGCTTGCCGCCTTGCGTGCCATCCACATGGGCCGCGGTGAGTATGAACGCGGCCTGGCGGTGTATGAGAAAGAGCTTGCTCGTGTCGCCGACCCGACAGAGAAGGCGCTGGGGCTGGTCGAAGCAGCGAAGATCTGTCGCGAGAAGCTCGGCCGCGATGACAAGGCATTGGCGCTCCTGCGACAGGCTCAACGTGCCGACAAAGAGTTGCCGAGTGTGTTTGGGCTGATGGCGGAAATCTACGAGGGGCAAGGCCGCCTCGACCAAGCGAGAAAGACCCTGCTCGCCGAGATCGAAGTCGGCGGTCCCAATGACGACGTCCTGGCAAGGCTCGGTACCCTGGCCCAGCGATTGTTGGAACGACCAAAGTTCCACGACCTCGCAAAAGGGGCAGCGGACACCATTTTGCAGCACCGGCCCGATGACGCTGCAGCATTGTCGGTTCGCCAAGAGCTCGATGCGGTGCGTGTCTCTTGGCAGACGCGGGCAATCGATTTGGAGAAACAGGCTGGCACGACGCAGGGTATCAACAAAGAGAAAGCAGCGGCGTTGTGGCTTGCGGTAGGGGAGTTGCAGCTTGTTTATGGAGAAGACGCGGACACGGCGTTGCTTTCCTTGAACAAAGCGATCGCGTGCAAACCAGGCCAACCCGATGCGCTGCGGCTGCTCGAAGAGGTTTACGCCGCTCAGGATCGGTACGAGGATCTCGCGCTCAAGCTCGAGATGATGGCTGCCTATGCACGCGAGCCGGCGTTGGCTGTAGAGCTTTATCTCAAGGCCGCCATGCATTACACCGTGCGGCTCGACAATCCCGAGGCCAGCGCGGGCATTCATCAACGAGTTCTCGAGCTCGATCCGGGCAACAAGGTATCGAGCAACGCCCTTGCGGAATACTTTCGCGAACGGCAGCAGTGGGACCAAGCTTTGTCGGTGTTGTCTGCGTGGGCCCAGCGGGCGACGCAGGTGGGTGACAAGGTCGCAGCACACTACGCCTGCTGTCGCATCTGGGAGGAAGAGGTCGGCGATAAGTTGCGGGCGAGACCTCACTACGAAACGATTCTCGCTCTCGACCCAGAGAATCAGGCGGCAGCGTTGGCTCTCGAGGCGGTCTATCGTGACGCTTCTGACCACGAGGCTCTGGCGCGTGCTCTGCGTGGCAAGCTTGCGGGATTGCAGGGGGAGGATCGCATTACAGCTCTTCGCGAGCTGGGGGACCTCTATGCGGGACCCCTGGAGCGACCCAAGGAAGCGTTAGAAATCTTGGGTGAGCTCTATCAGCTGCAACCGAGCGCGGGTCTGCGCGAACGACTCGAGGAGTATGCCGCAGCCGCTGGGGCTTTTGCCGAGCTTGTTCACGTTCTGGAGGGTGGTTTCGAACACATTGTCGACGACGGCGACCGAATCGGGGCGCTGCATTCCCTGGCCGCCCTGTATGAGGGTGCGCGCGAAAGTCCGCTCGAAGCTCTGCGAGTGCATCGCCGCATCTTGACGATCAACGCCGAGGATCCACGAGCCAAGGAGTCGCTGGAGAGATTATTGCAGGCCGCCGCTGAGAGCGGCGACAAGCTCGCAATTTATCGCGAGCAAGCCGATGCAGCTGGCACCAAAGAAGAGAAGCTCTCCATTCTCGAGAAGCTTGCGAAGGAGCTCGTCGACACGGCACGGGATTACATTAGGGCCATCGATGTCTTTCGTGAGATTCTCAAACTCGCTCCTGAGCACGTGAGAGCGATAGAGGGCCTTCTCAATTTGTACCGTCGCGACAACCGCTGGGCAGAGGTTGCCGACGTGTTGTTGCAGAAGGTGGACAAGCTGCCTGCCAGCCAGCGTATTCCAGTCCATCTCGAGCTCGGACAGATCAACGAACGACTCGGGGAGACCGACAGGGCCGTGGATTGGTATCTGGCGTGCTTGCGCGGTGATTCCAACAACGAACAAGCCGCTCTGGGTTTGGAGCGTTTGTTGTCCCGGGCCAAGCGAGTGGTTGTGATCGCTGAAGCGTTGCAACCGCGTTTCTCGAATGCCGGGCAATGGGACAAGACCGTAGCAATGTTGGAGATTCGCATCAAGGCAACGGAGGATCCCAAACAGCGGGCGGAGTTGTTGCGCAACGTTGGCACCATTGTCGAGAGCAAGCTCAACCAGCCACAGGCGGCACTTGCTGCGTTGTTGCGGGCATTTCAGTCCGACCCATCTGACTCAGGATTGCAGGTCGAGTTGGAGCGATTGGCCGCACAGGTTGGTGACTTCGGCCCGGTCGCGCGCGCGTATCGAACGCTGGCATCTTCTCTCCACGGAGAAGATCGAGCACGCACCATCATTCGAGCGGCATCGGCGAGCCACAAGGCTAAGGATTTGACTGGAGCGACCGTCGACTACGTCACAGCGATTGGCGTTAGCGACAAGATCGATAAGTCGGCGTTTGACGGCCTCAAGATGCTTCTTGGTGGCGGCATCAACGGACAGGATATCGTCGCGGCCGTGGGTAAGGTTGCTTCCGGGGTGGAACAGTCACAACAAGGGGCCTTTTGGCGCAAAGTGGCCCGTTTTTACGAGCAAGAGATGAACAGCACAACTGATGCAATTGAAGCCTGGAAGCAGGTTCTGGCCTCCCACGACGGTGATGCCGAGGCGGCTGCCGAGATAGATCGCCTCTATGCGTCGGGTGCCGAGCCTGCCGATCTCGTTGCCCACCTGCGTACCAAGTTGGAGAGTGCACCCGACGATGTGAGCCGCGCGGCGCTTGGCGGACAAATCGCCGAGGTGCTCGCCGATAGGATGCAGGATCTAGCCGGTGCCATCGCTGAGCTCACATCGGTGGCGAAGGTTGCCCCCGGTCAACGGCTGGTGTGGCAGCGCTTGTATGATCTGAATATGCGAGCCGCAAAGCCCCAAGAGGCCGCATTGGCGATGCACAAGGAACTCGGGCTGTTGCCGGAGGGTGACGATAGACAACGATGCCTCGTGACCTACGCAAACGTCGTTGGAATGCAACTCCACGACGTTGGAACTGCGGTGCAGGCGCTCAAGGGTGTTTTGCATAGCGACACCAAGCATGTCGAAGCCGTCGCCCTGTTGGAGCAATTGAGTCAGGCCGCGACCGATCCCGCGGTGGCGAACGAGATAAGTGATCTACTCCTGCAGAGCTACCTGGCCATGGGAAAATGGGCTGAAGCGGTCATGGCCATTGCCGCACGGCTCGAGGTCGCCACGGACAAAGACGTGCGCATCGAGCTGTACAAACAGTCGGCGACCCTAAAAGCTGACAAACTCGATAACGCCGTCGGTGCCTACGCTGACCTAGAAAAAGCATTTCGTGACCAACCCACAGACACCGATCTGCGTGCCCGTCTCGAGCGGTTGGCGGAAACTGGCAATGCCTGGGAACAGCTGGCCGAGGCCTACAATGCGGCACTCGGGGTGATTGCGGATCTTGAGGCGCAAAAACCGATCCGCCGCAAGCTCGCCGAGGTCCTCGACAAGAGGCTCGGAAGGGGTGCCGAAGCCATCGAGCACATGCGCGCGGCGACTGGAGGCGCGCTGCCAGAGGATCTTCCATCCCTGGAGTCAATGGAGCGGTTGTTGCGTGAGCAGGGACGTCAAGCCGAACTCGCCGATGTGCTCTATGCCATAGTCATACAGCTTGGCGCAGAGCAAACCCAACGCCGACAGACAGTGCTGCTCGACCTCGCCGGGTTGTGCGAGACGGTTCTCGCCGACAAACAACGAGCCGTCGAGACATATCGTGCCCTCTTGGAAATCGACGCCAAGGATGAGCGGGCGTTGCGTCCACTCGATCCACTTCTCGAGGAGCTTGGCCGCCTGCAGGAGAGGGCGGATGTGCTCGAGGTCATGGTTGCTAAAGGTGCACAGAACCCGTCCCTGATTGATGACCTGATCAAGCTCGCCAGGGTGCAGGTGCATCTCGACAAACCCGAGGAAGCCGTCAAACATTTTCGCGCTGTGCTACTCAAGCGCCGCGAGCAGCCTGATGCGATAGAGGGATTGGAAACCCTGCTCGACACCGCGACCAACAAATTGGAGATCGCACAGATTCTCGAGCCGATTTACACGGCAAAACAAAATCACGAGAAGCTAGCGATGGTGTTGGAGGCGCGTCTCACAGCGACTGAGGACAAGGTCCAGCGCAAGGGCCTGCTGCGACGGATTGGCGACATTTTTGAGAATCGCCTCAATCAAAAAGAGCGTGCCTTTGCCATGGCCCGCCGATCTCTCCATGAAGACCCGTCCGACATGGGCGTGCGCATGTGGATCGAGAAACTCTCAGGTGAAACAGGAGCGTTGAGTGACCTCGCAGAAGCCTATGTGGAAGAAGCGCAGTCCGCAGAACCACAACTGGCGTTACAGTTCCATCGCCGTGCCGCAGCCATTTACCACGAGAAGCTCAACGACGTGAATGCGGCGGTGCGAGAGTACAACGCCATCCTCGATGTGGAAGGCAGAGATGAGAAGGCGCTGACCGGCCTCGAAGGCATCTACCGCGCCAGCGAAAATTGGGTTGATCTCATTGTGTTGTTGCGTCGCCGGTTGGATATGACAGCGGGTTTGGAACGCAAGCGCGAGTATCTGACGGAGATCGCCGAACTCCAAATCGGCAAGCTCAATGAGGGGCTCGACGCGGTGGCGACCTATCGCGAGATCCTCGAGATATCACCCGATGACACGGTTGCATTTGGACGCATTGAGCAGACTCTGGCGCAGATGGGACAATGGGAGAAACTCGCCGGAGTGTACGAGGCAGAGGTGCAGCGCCTTGGCGAGAAGCGCGGCCGCGATGTTGCTGCCCGTCGGCTCGAGTTCACTTACCGCCGCGGTCGAGTGCTCGACGAGCAGTTCAATGAACGTGAACAGGCCCGTGAGATCTTCGAAGGAATTCTCGGCGAAGAGGCGACGCACGGGTCGACGATCCATTACCTTGAGGCGCGGGCCAATCAGGGGGTGCTTGAGGCAATAGAAATACTCGAGTCGGTCTACCAGAATGCCGAAGCGTGGCAGAAATTTGTCGCGCTGCTCGAGGTCAAGCTCAACAACACGGCGGAGACTGAGCGTCGCCGGGCGATCTATGTTGCCTTGTCCGAGACTTACGACGACAAGTTGCATGTCGGCGACATGGCTTTTCAGGCTCTCACCCGAGCGCACCAGGAAGACCGCACCAACTTTGAGATCGTAGAAAGGCTCGAAGAACTCGCCGGCCGTTACAACGCCTGGCGGAATCTTGTGGCGGTACTCAGCCCTGACATTGACGCCATTCCAGATCCGAAGGTGCGACAGCACATTCTGCGTCGCATCGGTGCCATAAGCGGCGAACATCTTGGCGACGTGCAGACTGCTGTGCAGTACTTCCAGGCCGCTCTGCAATACGATCCAAACGACGATGACTCCCTGGCGGCACTCGACAGCCTTCTCGAGAAGAATGAGATGTGGGCAGCACTCGCAGATCTTCTCGAGCGTCGCATCGATTTGGCCACCGAGCCTGGGGTGAAGAGTCGGCTTTTGGAGCGCCTCGCCGAAGTCTGGTCCGATCGGATGATGGATGCCGAAGCGGCATTGCGTTGCCATCAGCAGATCCTTGAGATCGATCCTGACCACCCAATCTCGCTCAAGTCGATGCAGAAGCTCTACGCAGAGGTCCAGGACTGGGACTCGTTGGCCAAGAACTTGGCTCGTCAGATTGAGGTTCTAACCGACGACGAAGACCAGGTTCGCATTCACGCCGCCGCCGGTCAGCTCTATGCCGAAGAGTTGTCCGACTACGATGCCGCCATTGAGCACTGGAAGGCGGTTGTTGACCTAGATCCGACTCATGTTGAGGGCAACGATTCGTTGCGTGTCCTACTCAATACTGAGGAACGTTGGGAGGAACTGGCCGAGCTCTATCACAAACAACTGGCACACGCCCAGGATCCGCTTGCCAAGTCGGAGATCAATCAAGCACTCGGTGTCATCCTTGGTGAGAAACTGGGCCGCACGGACGACGCCCTCACCAGTTGGCTGGATGTTTTGGTCTCCGACGCGAAGAATGTCGGTGCACTGCGAGCCCTTTTGGGCCTCTACACCGAACGGGCGATGTGGGAGGAGTTCGTGGATGTCGCTCGGCGGATGATTCCCCTGACTGATCCGGTCGAAGCCAAGGAGGTTCGTTTCCTGCTTGCCAAAGCGTTGGGGGAGAACCTCGGTGAGAAGGATGAGGCAGTGAAGCTTGCTCGGGAAGTGCGGGCAACGGAGCCTCACACCGCCAACCAGATGACCCGGTTAGCGGAGATGCTCAAGAACATCGAGGTCTTCGATGAGGCGGTCATAGCCTTGGAGAAGGCGGCCTCTCTCGAGGAGAACACCGACGTCAAGGTCGCGCTGTTTTACGAATCTGCCGAGATTCATCGGGAAAAGCTCAGCAAACCCAACGATGCACGTGTTGCCTATGAGGCCATTCGAGAGGCCGTTCCGGAAGATGGGGCCGCCTTCACGGCTCTCGCAGAGATTTATCGAAACACCGAGTCGTGGCGCAAGCTCGTGGCGCTCGACGAAGACTTTGTTCCCTACGCCGATGACGCTCTGCGATTGACGATTCTCACCGAGATTCGTGACGTTCAAGATCAGAAGCTCGGCGAGAAGGAGCTCGCATTCATTGCAGCCTGCCGGGTGTACAAGGAATCACCAGATGATTCGGCGGCGGCGGATGCTCTCGAACGCCTAGGAATTGAAACCGATGGGGCCGAGGAACTGGTTGCGGTCCTCGAGGATGAGATCGAGCACATTGTCAGTCCTGACGCCAAGGTGGCGGTATTCAGACGGGTGGCGCGGATCTATGCCAAGAATCTGGACGACACACCATCAGCGGAGGGGACTCTCAATCGCATTCTTGAGATCGATCCGGGTGATCTCACAGCACTGGATGAGCTTGCTTCCCTTGGCGCTGTTGAAGAACGCTTCGACAAACAGGCTCAAGCCCTAGAGAAGAAGCTGCAACATGTGGTTGAGGACACTGACCGCAAAAGCGTGCTCTTTGAGATCGCCCGCATTTGGGAAGAGCAAATCGGCGAAATTGACGAGGCCATTGGGGCCATGCAACGAGTACTCGAGATCGACGGTGCCGATCTCAAAGCCCTTGATGGTTTAGTCCGACTCTATGACCAGGAATCCCGTTGGTCAGAACTGGCTTATACGCTCACTCGCAAAGTCGAACTAGCCAAAGATACGTCAGACAATGTCGAACTGCGCATGCGGGTCGCGGCTCTCTGCGAGGGAGATCTTGGCGATCCAGAGGCTGCGGTCCAGTGGTATCGCGGTGTTCTCGATTTCGACGCGGGTCACGTTGGGGCACTGTCGGCGCTCGAGCGACTCTACACTGGCCAAGAGGCCTGGAGTGAGTTGATCCAGACCTTCGAGTTGCAGTTGGCCAATACTGTCAATGTTGATCACAAGATAGCAATCTTGGCCAAAATGGCGTCGATCTACGAGGAGGAGTTTGAGAGCGCCAAGGATGCAGCCGCTAGCTACGAACGCGTTTTTGAGTGCGACTCGACAAACATATCGGGGATCAAAAACCTTGAGCGGCTGTTGCGTGCTCTTGGCGAGTGGCAGCGACTCATCGAGGTATTGCAGCACCACATCTCTCTCGCGAAGGAGGCTGAGGAGATCACCGAACTGTATCTTCAGGTGGGTGAGGTCTACTACCACGAGCTGTCGCAAGTCGATAAGGCGGAGCAGATTTACAATGCTGCTCGTGACTTCAACCCGAACAGCGCTGCAGCGCTGCATGCGCTCGGCCAGCTCTATGAGCGCAGCGGCAACTGGTTCCAATCACTGGAGATGTTGCAGAAGGAATCTGAAGCTCTCGGGGCCGTTGATGCCGCCCTGCCAGTCCTGTTGCGGATAGGCAAGATCAACGAGGACATGTTGATGGATATGGGTGCCGCGCAAACCGCATATCAGCGGGCCCTCGAAATCGATCGCAACTACGGGCCAGCTCTGCAGGCGATGAAGGAGATCGCCCGGGCTGCCGAGGATTGGGACACTTACGCAGAGCATCTCATCGCGGAAGCTGAGAGCTCCGATGACGCAGAGGACAAAACGGAGCTCTTCTACGAAGCGGCCAAGTTCTACACGGACGTTCGCGAGGACGAACAATTGGCCATTCGCTACTTCCAAAGGTCGCTGGAGATAACTCCTGGGCACTTCGACAGTGCGCGGGCCCTTGCTGAGATCTATTTCCGCAATGAAATGTGGCAGGAGGCTGGCGATCTTTACGAGATAGTGGTCTCCAAGCTCGACAAGGCCGACGATCCCAAGGAGTACTGCCAAAAGAACTATCGACTTGGTTATGTTGCAGAGAAGCTGGGTGAGGTGGATACGGCGCTTGCTTTCTATCGCGAAGCCTTCGAAGCTGACGCGACGTACCTGCCAGCCCTCGAAGGTTTGGGCCAAGCGTTATTGGGAGCCGAGGAGTGGGAGGAGGCGCAGAGGGTTTTCGGCACCATTCTTGTGCATCATCGCGATTCACTCACGGAGTCTGAGATCGTGGATGTGCAGTGGCAGTTGGGCGACATATGCTTGAAGCAGGACCAACCTGACCGCGCTTACAAACAGTTCGAGAAGGCCCTAGAGATCGACCCCGATCACAGTCCTTCGTTGTCGGCGCTGTCGCAGCTCGACCAACGTATGGAAAATTGGGAGGGGGCGCATGAGAAGTTGAGTCGACTGGCGGATGCTGTGGCAGGGACTGAGCGAGGCGAGGTCCTGCTCCAACTCTCCGACATCGCCCGCAACCGCCTCGGCGATATTCGCAGGGCGGTTGAAGCTCTGGAGCGGGCGCGGCGCATGGGCCAACCACCCGTGGCGGTGCTCGATCTGCTAGCCGATGCGTATCTGGAAACTCATCAGGCTCCCAAGGCCGTCGAGGTTCTGGAGCAGGCTTTGACTGCGACCACGGACCATGAGGTTCTCTCTGATTTGAGCTTCAAGCTCGGTCGAGTGTACCAGACCGAGATCAAGCACGAACCATTGGCGGTACAGAAATACAACGCTGCGCTCGATCATTCGCCGAAGAACGTCAAAGCGTTTGAGGCGGTGGAGAAGATTCTCTCCGCTCGTCAAGAATGGGGTCTGTTGGAACAGAATTATCGTGCCATGATTGCCCGTGCGAAGGATCTCAATCCACAGATTCGACTGGTCTTGTGGCGCAATCTGGCTGAGCTGTATCGCCGTGTCATGAAGTCGGTCGACAATGCGATTATGGCCTACGAAGTCATTCAGAAGTTGGAGCCGGGCAAACCAGAAGATGTGGCGATCCTGGCTGAGCTCTACGCCGAGAAGCCAGAACATCGTGCCAAGGCGATCCAGATGGAGCACGACGTGCTTACGTCGGTTGAGAATCCGGTGGGGCCAATTCACAAGCTGCGTAAGCTCTACCATGCGCAACGCGAGTTTGATGCGGTCTATGTTCTGTGCAGCGTGCTTTCGTTCCTCAAGGAGGCTGATGCCGAGGAACAAAAGATCCGAGAGTATCTCGCCCAGGGTGTGCCACCGAAGGCCACGCAGCGTCTGATCGACGATCAGTGGCAGCTGCTCTACCACAAGGATCTGATGAACCCTGTGGGGACCTTGGCGACCTGGCTGTATCGCAGTGTTCCGGAACAGTTTACCTCACCCGCAAAAAACCTCGGGTTACGCCCTAAAGATCAGGTCGATTGGCGTTCATCAACTCTGCTCTTTGCCAACATGATGCGGTACGCGGCGAAGATGCTCAATGTGCAGGCGGTGGAGCTGTTCTTCAAACCCGGCTCCATGGAGGCCATGCAGATAGCGCCATCCCAGCCGCCAGCGTTGGTGGTTGGGGAGAAGAGCGAGTTGCGGCAAGGGGCGACGCAGCAGGCTGTTCTCTATCATGCGGGTAGAGCCTTGGCCTATGTGCGTCCTGAGATGTTCCTGCCGCGGGTCATTCCTGGGGACGACCTACGCGACGTACTTCTGGGTATGTGTTTGGTCTACAATCGCGGGCTGCAACACAACGGAGATCCGCAGGCCGTGGAAAAGTGGACACAGCAATTCGAGCGGTTGCCGTCGCAGATTCTCAAACGGCTGCAACAGCCAGCCCGTTTGGCCTATCCTGAGCTGGTACAGGGGCGGGGCCTGGAGGCTTACGCTGCTGCGGTGGAGATCACCGCGTCACGAGCGGGGCTTGTGGCTTGCGGGGATCTCGCCTCGGCAGTCCAGGGTGTGACTGAAGGGGGGCCTGGGGCATCCAGTTTGCCAACGCGGACGCGAGTCAAGGAGTTGGTACTCTATGCTGTCTCCAGGGAGCATCTGCAGATTCGCAAGATTATTGGAGCTGCTTTGGTTGAGCAACAGCAAGGGTGAGGTCGAGGTCAAATGTTGAAAATTCGGGACCATGAATTTGACGTGACCGAGTCGGGTACGCTAACCTCAGCTCCAGTAGTCTTTTTGACGAACCGGGGAAGAGACATCTTTTTCATATGAAGTTTACATGTGATCAGTGCAACGCCCAATACATGATTGCCGACGAGAAGGTCGGCGCCAAGGGTGTTAAGGTCAAGTGCAAGAAGTGTGCACACATCATCATTGTCAAGCCAGCAACCGCTGAAGAGCTCAAGGCAGAGAAGTTCGAGTCAAATGTGGGCGGATTCGGTGGGTTCAATGAGCCTACCCAAGCAATGTCCGCAGATCAGCTCGCGGCACTCAAGGATTCCTCTGGTGAGGGAAATGGTGGTGACCTGTTTGGAAATGATCCGTTTGCGGCGTCTGGCGATCAAGCGCCTGTAAGTGATGCCCGATTCGGTGGTGCCGCAGGTTTTGGCGGCGCGAGCCCAAGTTTCGGTGGTGACGCTCCGAGCTTTGGTGGTAACGCTCCGAGCTTTGGTGGCGTTGCGAGCGAATCGTCCATCTTTGGTGGTGATACGGGTTTTGGCCAAGCCCCAAGTTTTGGTAACGCCTCTGCCGGTTCGCAAGTACCTGCCGACGAACCAGGAAGTGCTTTTGGTGCCAATTTTGGTGCAGGCTTTGGCGACAGCGCCAACGCCTTTGCTGGTGGTTTTGGCGGTGCCAATCCCTCTTTTGGTGGGCACCAAAGCGGCGAAACGGCGTTGGATTCACTAGGGGCGGATACCTCCGCCCTGGCGCCTTCGATGAGGGCACCGGGTGAGAAGGAATGGTATGTGGCTGTCGATGAGGCTCAGATCGGCCCTGTCGATATCGCAGAAATAGAGCAGCGCTGGGATGCCTTGGAAGTAGACGAGGACACCCTAGCCTGGAAGTCGGGAATGCAGGACTGGGTTCCCGTGGCAGAGATTGCTGATCTCGCCTATCTGGTGACCGAGCGGCCGCAGAGGAAAGCCGCTCTTGGTGCCGTGCCGAGCGCGACTTCAGGTGGATCTCTTGGTGCCATCGCCTCCACCGGTCTCGGGCCGGTAAGCTTTGGCGGCGAGACGGGGGGTGGTGGTAATCGCGGTGGGGATGTGTCCTGGACTCCGTCTGCTGCCAGTGCTCTGTCGTCGTTGGTCCAAGACGAGTTGACCACGAGTCCCGCCCAGCCAGCGGCAGTGCCTGCACCGACTCCCTCAGACATGGGAATGCCGAGCTTTGGTGCCAGTGACCTATTTGGCGGTGCCAGTGGCGGTGCTGCTATGGCCATGCCAGCACCAATGCCCGCGGCAGATCCCTTTGCCGGTGGTGGTGGCGGTTGGTCGGTTCCCAAGCCAGAAGCAAAATCGAGCGGCCTCAAGCCCATTCACTTGGCTCTCGCCGGAATGGCGGTGCTGTTGGTGGGCTTGGTCGTTGTTGTTGTGTTGGTGGTCCTGCGGCCTCCGGTAACAGTGCCAGGTGAGCCCATCAGAAACCCAGAACCGGTGGGAATGTTGGCAGCCAACGATCCAAAGCCCGTCCCGGATCCGCAGCCCGAAAAGCCAGTTACGGAGTCCAAGGTCGAAGATCCCGGACCAGGCTCTTCTGACGATGAGTTGGGCAAGGGACGACGCAAGAGGAAAGGCGGCTCGGTTAATCCAAGCCCTGCACCGTCTCCGACGCCCCCGAAGGTTACGCCAACCAAGCCGCCTAAGGGTCCCGCAGACGACATCTTCAAGAGCGCGGCGAAGGCCTCGCTGTCCAAGGCCGACATTATGAGTGGCGTCAAGAATGGCATGGGGGCAGTGAAGGACTGCATTCAGGGTGCCCGTGGCAAGGGCGAGCTGACCCCAGGTAAGCACACTCTGGTGCTCAAGTGGACCATCAAGGCCAATGGCAAAGTCGTGGATCCTTCAGTCATAGGTCCCAATTACGTTCTTGGCACCTCGTTGCCTGCGTGTTTTGCTCGGGGCATGCGCACGTGGACATTCCCGGCGTCACAGAGCGACTCGCCAGTTAAGAACTTCCCCTTCGGTCCATTCAACATCCACTAACCCTGTGTCGCCGTTCGCTTTGCGGCGGCAACTGGGCACGCTCGGTTCCGCCTCCAAAGACTCTCGTCTCGATTGAGCGCATCACTTCGGCGGCTTCCTTGTTCTCTGTGAATACCGCGCGCCCCGTTGCCACCGCAGGCGCTCGCTTGGGCACAGGGTCTGTCCCGTTTCTCTCATGAACGATCCCGACGCCGCGGGCGGCCGGAGGCGGGCGGATCATAACCAGCTCATCTACGTATCGTGAAGTGATTGCAGGTGAGTTTGGGTGTCAAGAACTGCTGATGGACGATGCACAACCCCTGGTTGCCGCGGGTGTCGCCCCATGCGGAGCTCAGTATCGTCAGTCCCACAAAAGCTTGTTCGACAGCATGGGGGTCGTCGACGAAATAGCGACAGCGCCTGCAGACTCTTTCGCTCGTCGTCATTGGAGGCCGCGCCAGTAGTCGACGAACACCTTGGTGGTGAGAATGAATCCGAGCGGCACATTGACGATGACCCCGATCGTGAAAGCCCAAAAGGGTTTGAGGCCAAATGTCATCAAATCTCTGAAGCGGGTCGATAGACCGATACACAGAAAACAGAGGACGAACGCCCACGAGCGCAGTGTCTTGATTGGGTCGATCACCTTGGGCAGCAGAACACTCTCGTACCAGTCCGACTCGTGATGTAGGCTCTTGAGTGCCCACGCTTGGTCAGAGTTCGCCGTTTTCAGAATCTCCCGGAGGTCCGGGAGAGACATCTTGCCAACAAAGGAAATGGTTCCCGAACCCGTGTCGATGATGAAACGGTCAGCGAGATTTTGGGGAACGACGAATGACGAAAAGTCTGCGTCATAATTGGCCTTCTGAGCCTTTGATTTGAACGTGCCCTTCATTGGAGCCATGCCCCGGCGATCTTCGGGTGCCTGTGCCGCGATTATTGACATGAGGATGGTCGCGGCGAAAAATCCGAGCACGAACTTGGGGAATCGTTCCCAAATTACCGTGGCTGCCACGCGACCGTGCGGACTGTTGACGTCATCTTTCTTCTCCCAATAGACCACTGACACAATGGATAGGACAAATGCCCAAATGCCTATCCAGATGTCGCGACCAATGACCTTCATCAGAGTGAACGCATAGATGGCCGCGTCACCGTGCTCTTCGGCGATCTCGGCGACGACCGCGAACCCCGCAGCATCGGCATATTCAGAAGTGCCAACCCATGCACCGGCCTCCGCAGGACTTAGTTCCCACGCGCCCGTCGGTGTGACCTGTGCAGGCGTGCCTGCTATTCCCACCGTCGGCAGCGGGATCATCATCTTGGTCAAGATGGCGAGAGTAAAAATCATGACGATAGCCCAGACAGAAACCACGCCGATACCGATGGCGATGTGATCTTTATCTGCGCGGACTGCGCCACCGATGGCGATCGAGCCTGACACGCCACAAACCGCACCTCCGGTGCCGAGGACCGCACCGAAGCGTGGGTCGAGCTTGAAGAGCCGGGTCGCGGCAAGATAGATGGTCAACCAGGTCGTCACCGACACGATGGTTGCCTGTAGAAAAGCAATGGGGCCAGCTTCCGCAATGAGTGTCAGCGGCAAAGTGGCACCAAGGAGGACGATGCCGGTCTTGATGTAATACTCAGTCCGCAGAGACGCTGCGATCCAATGGGGCATCGCCTTGATGTTGCCAATGACCAATCCCACCAGAAGCGCCAACAGGGGTGCCCCAAGGTCGGCTTTTTGCATGATCGACCAACCGGCGAGGTAAAAAATGGCGAGGGCACCAGCGAACAAAACGACGAAACCGAGGAGGAACTGCCGCACATCGCGGCCCATCACCTTCATGCTGAGGGCGAACACCGCACCGAAACCAAACAGAATGGCAACGTAGCCGCCGGCGTGTTTGGCGAAATCACTTCCGAGCTCCGCCAAAGTCGACCAAGATCCAGGCTTCACTACCCACGGCTTCAAGGTCGATCCCGACCAGAAAAAGGCCACCGCAATCACAATGACCAATAGACCGAGCCATATGGCCCAATAGTCTTCTGTCTTAAATAGGTTGAGTCCCCGTTTCATAAATGGGGACAATAAATGACTGCGTGACGTCGATCAACGCGATCAGATTACGTGGGTTACGTGGTTACGTACTTGCCAATGATCGGCTGCAGCACCTCTTTGCGCTCCTTTGGTATTGCGCCCTCGTGGGTGAGGATTGCTGAGGCGAGGGCAGTGGCGCAGCCACAGTGGGCATGTTCGGCGTGTTGTTTGTCCATTGCGTCCATACCGGGCAGCGCGTGTTCCAAGACTCGTCGTACGTTGGCGGCATTGCGTTTGAGGATCTCGACAACGGCGCTGGCGCTGACATCCTTTTCGCTTTGGTGCCAGCAATCGTAGTCGGTTACCAACGCGAGGGTGGCGTAATGCATCTCGGCTTCACGTGCCAATTTGCATTCTGGAATGGCGGTCATGCCGATGACGTCGACTTCCCAGCTGCGATAGATGCTCGACTCAGCACGAGTTGAGAACGCCGGGCCTTCCATGCAGACGTATGTACCTTTGGGATGGCACTGCACCCCGCACGCAACGACACTTGCCGCCAGGTGCTCAGCGAGGGGAGAGCAGACGGGATCCCCGAGGCCCACGTGTGCAACGATGCCCTCACCGAAGAAGGTGCTGGGACGTTGGCCGTGGGTCCGGTCGACAAATTGTGATGGTACGACGAAGTCTCCAGGATTGATATCCTCTCGCATCGACCCGACCGCTGACACAGAGATCAACCACTCCACACCGAGGCTCTTGAGGGCGAAGACATTGGCTCTGTATGGCACCTCGGTTGGCAGTAGACTGTGCCCCCGTCCATGGCGTGGGACGAACACCAAGTGAACACTCTCGAGGTCGCCAGTGACCAACACATCTGATGGGCTGCCAAATGGCGTGTCGACTTTGATTTCCCGTGCAAAAGAGAGCCCATCGAGGGCGTACAGCCCTGTACCCCCTATGATGCCTACTGTTGTCATGTGATACCGCTTCGTTTGTGTCGTCGGCGATGTAAGTGCACCATGAATCTGTGGCTTAGTTCAACTGGTCGCCCTGTTTCTCGATGGCCTTGCCTGCCTTCTCTACGGACTTGCCGACCTGTTTTGTCGTGTCGGCAACTCCGCCGAGAATTTGATCGCCGAAGGTCAAGAGTGCCCCAGTGGCCAGAGCCGCGCCAATGAGTACGCCGATGAATAATGACTTGAGATGCATGGAACCTCGCTCCAGTGTTGGGGATCAGAAGGTGAAGATCAATGAGGCGAACCAGCTGAAAACCACGTGCTGCTCGTCTTTGAAGCGGAAGCCTACCTGATCGTACGATGGCAGATTTTTTTCAGAGCAGACGTCACCGCTCGAGTTGTGGCAGAAGTAGGGGTTGATGACGTCTTTTTCGGTGTTCAAATCAGAATCGGGGGGGAGTACTTGGTTGTCGCCGTTTTCGTCGCTCCCCACCTCCTCATAGGTGACAAAGTGCTCATTCATGTAACCGAATGAGAGACCTGCCTGGAAGCGCAGAAACTCTGCCGCTTGAATATAAAGGCCCAACAAACCCCGGACTCCAAATGCCTGCTCGACGTAGGTCATCTCCCCCAGGGCGTCGCTGAGCAAACCATAGCTGCGGCCCTCGCTATAAAATGCCGTGCGGATGCCGAGATCGATGGCGACCTTGCGGCTGTTCTTCAGATCCTCGACCGCCACAATCTCCATGCCAGCATTGAGCTCGGCACGGTGGGGGGGCTTGCGACCAAAGTCTTCATAGGAGCGGGTCAGGGCCTTGGGGGCCTGAGCTGAGGGAACCGGCAGTGTGTAAGTGAATTCCATGTAGGGGTCGATGTAACCGCGGCGATTTTCATTGGGGTCGATGCCGATGAGACCAAAATTGCCAATGCGTTTCGACAGTGCTGTGCCGAAAGTGAGGTAGTGTACGCCATCACCTACTGAACCGGGTTTGTCCTCGCTGGCTCGTTTGCTAAATGAGAACGCATCGGCGAGCCAAGGATTGGACCAAATGAACGATAGCTGCCACATGGGCTTGCTCTCGTCGCGTTCGTCGCTCAGGGCTGCCCATTTGAGCCCGAAGTCCATACCCCCAGTTCGGTAGCCGAACTCGTCGATGTTGCCCCAACCAGTGTGCTTGCTGCGGAAACCATCGTCGAACGTCTCGCCGAGCACGAACAGGGAATCGTTGGCGTCCCCTGTCTTGGGATCGATCGAGCTGGTGTCAGGAGTGACTCCCTTTGCGTATTTGAGCGCCGTGGTGTCACCAAGCACGTAATGAAAATTGAGCACGGCGGCGAGGTCGTGAAAAATGCCGATCTGGGACTTGATGTCGAGGACATTGACTCCCCGTTCCCACTCGGCCTCATCCACCGGCAGGCAATCGCGACTGTTGCCCTCCTCACAGCCGTCAGATGACAACCCCTGGCGAACGAGAGGCTCGCGAGTGATCTTGCCGTTGGACAGGTGCATCCTGAAGGCGACGCCCATGTACAAATCGAAAGGATCAGGACGCTCGGTGTCGCCAATGATGATGGTGTCGGCTGCGTCCGCCACGTCTGTTATCTCTGCCGCCGACGCCACGCTGCCAAGGGCCACCAAAACGAGGATCAGCAAAAAGTGCAAACACAACCGTTTAGGCATCGCTGCTCCCGATGGCTTGAGCCGTGGATATCTCCCAACCCTTGAGAAACAATCCAAAATCGAGCTCGGCGGCTAGGCTAGACGCGAGCGGTTAGAAGGTCAAGTCCTTTCCCCGTTGCGCAAGTCAAACTCCTTCATCTTGTTCTGCAAGCCTTTGCGGCTGATGCGCAAGAGGTGGGCGGCCCGAGTAACGTTTCCCCCGGTTGTTTCCAGTGCCTTGACGATGAGATCGCGCTCCAGCTCTTCGGTTGCTTGCCTGACGATCTCTTTCATGGACGCATTGGTTGTGTCGAGGGATCGCCCAAGGTGTCCACCGGTGATAGGAGATCGCAAGGGCTCGGGAAGATCTGCCAACTCGACGACGTCGCTCTCTGCGAACAGAGAAGTTCGTTCGATGACGTTCTCAAGCTCACGGATGTTGCCTGGCCACGCATAGGATCTCAAAGCGGCGATGGCGGTCTCTGAGAGTCCCGTGATGTTCTTCTGCAACCGCTCATTGTACTTGGTGACGAATGCTTTCACCAACAACGGGATGTCGTCAGTGCGATCCCGCAACGGTGGCAGTCGTATGGGAACAACATTGAGTCGATAATAGAGGTCTTCCCGGAACCGACCGGCTGCAATCTCTTCCGCGAGGTTTCGGTTGGTGGCGGCGACGACGCGCACGTCGACTCGGATCGTCCGGATGCCACCCACCCGCTCCAACTCATTCTCTTGCAGGGCGCGCAAGAGCTTGACCTGCATCTCGTTGGGGATTTCTGCGATCTCGTCAAGAAACAGCGTGCCGGTATCGGCGAGCTCGAACCTACCTGGTTTGGAACTCACGGCCCCAGTGAATGCGCCCTTTTCGTAACCGAAGAATTCACTTTCCATGAGGTCTTTAGGGATGGCGGCGCAATTGACCTTGATCAGTGGTTGTTCCCGTCGCTTGCTGTTCTGGTGCAATGCAGTTGCGACGAGCTCTTTGCCTGTGCCAGATTCCCCAGTGATGAGTACCGTCGACGGTGTGGCAGCGACCTTTTCGATGATCGAGTAGACCTCTTGCATGGGCGACGCCTGTCCGATCATGCCGAAGCGGCCCGTGCCTTCGTGTGTGAGTGGGGGCTCTCGACGGGATTCCTTCCCTACAGACGACGCCTTGCGAACGGCAAGGCGAAGCTCATCCTTGTCGAACGGTTTGGTGATGTAGTCAAACGCTCCAGTTTTCAACGCTGTGACTGCGGTGTCGACAGTGCCATGTGCGGTGATAACAATAACCGGAAGTCCGGGCTCGATCGCGTTGACCTCGCTTAGCAGCTCGAGTCCTGTCATCTTGGGCATCTTGAGATCGGTGATGAGGATGTCGATGCCACCCCCTTTGATAACCTGCAAAGCCTGCTCGCCATCGGCCACAGCCATGGTTTCATGACCATCTCGCTCTAGCAGCGCGCATAGGACCTTGCGCAGGTTGGCTTCGTCGTCGGCTATGAGTACGGTTGACACGGGGACAACCTATCAGAGGTTGCGGCGAGATGGGAGGGACGGTTTGTCGTCTAAACCCGTTCCCGTTGTCCAATGCACCTTTCAATCCGTATCCGTATAGAATTTGCATTGAAGTTGGGTCTTTTGTCGATCGGGTGCTATGATTTCACCAATCCTGGGGTGGATTCTCAGGGTGCGGGCTCCGAGCGGAAACATGTTGATCACCTGTTTGAAGTGCAAAAAGCCGGTCTTCGTCAGCTCGTCCATTGTGGCTGCCGGAGAGGCCACAATCCCCTGCAATGCGTGCAGTGCGGCGTTGATCGTTTCGAGCGGGGGATCAGTGCGCTTGGAAACCGAAATGCCGGCCGACGATCCGTTGGAATCTGAGCCCCCACGGATTGAGGTTCCTGAGTTCGAGTCACCGCCTCAGGTTGAGCCGCTGGCGCACGCTGGGTTGCCGCCACACATTGGGGTAGCGCCACAGCCACCATCAGAGCCGCCGTACATTGAGGCAGAACCACAGCCACCCTCTGAGCCGGTGTACATTGAGGCAGCACCCGGGCCACCGTCAGGGCCGCCCCCTCTACCGCCTGTGCAGACCAGTTTAGTTGATGAGGTAGGAGCCGGGGAAACAGACCTGTGGGAGACAGCGCCCATTGAGTCATTCATGGAGGCACCCCTCGATATACCGGTGCCGACGATGGGGACGGGCTCGGACGGTGCTGACCAAAACGACTGCCATGGCAACACTCAGTGGACTGCACTGGCGGAGACGGCCGCTGTGCAACCTGTGCAACCTGCCCATGCGATTTATGCGCAAGATATGCATCAGCCAGAGATGCATGGGATCGTTCCACCTCCCGAGTATCAACCTGAACCGCCCGTTCCAAAGTCCGTAATGAGGGTTGAGCCGCGGCCCATCATTCCAGAACCAATAGGAATCGCTGTCGAGCCCACGCCGGTTGTTGCGCCTCGCGATACAGAGCCGCGCACCCAAGTCGAGTCGACTGCCGAGATGGACTGGTCTGTCAATTCTTTGCCAGGCAGGGGGTATGGGGGTCGAGCCGGTACGGTGCCCATGGACGAGGCGGTCTTTCGCCGGGAGGCCCGAAGCGGTCGCATGCCTATGGTTGTTGCGGCACTGGCTTTGTTTCTGACCGGGACGGCGTTGTGGGCCGCGGGAATTGTCCGCATCCCTGGTCTCCCGGTTCCCGGTGCTGCGCGTGAACCGGTCGAAATCGCTCAGCTGTCGCCGATACCCGAGCCGGTGCCTACTATTGATTCAACGTCAACCACCGGAGCCGTGCCGACCACCGGAAGAGTGCCCACCGCCGATATTGAGCCGTCGCAGCCAATTTCCGACGACGGGCAGCCGTACAACGATGTGGCTCTTGACGGCAATCGCGGCAAGCGACAAAAACAGAAGAAAGGTCGCCGCAAGGGAAAAGGGCGAGAGGATGATGTCGACCCGGCTGATGACCGCCCTTTGCGTCCCGCACCTACCGTCGAGTCCGGGGTGCCACAGTCCCCCGCAGTTCCGCCGCCACCCGTGGCGCCATCTGCGCCAAGCAAAGATGCCGCAGCGGACCTGCATTACAAGCAGGGTAATCTGTATCTAAGAGAGAAAAAGGTCGCATTGGCAATCGATGAGCTCAAAGAGTGCTTGGCCGCCAATCCGCAGTATGGCCTGGCATATCGCTCACTGGGAGTGGCCTACATGCTACTCGGTCGCGAGAAGAGCGCTGTGCAAGCCTACGAGCAGTTCGTGAAGGTATCGCCAAGCCACCGCGACACCCCGAAGGTCAAACAGATCATTTCTGACTACTACGCCCGCAACCCACGTTGACATCGGAGTCTGTCGATCAAAGTACTGGCGTCTCAAATCGGGGACGTATCGAACCGGCGCGGGGTAACTGCTGGATTCGGGTCAAAGCTCCAGGCGATAACCAACGGCGGCCATGACCGCACCAGGGTCGAGGCCGTCGATGTTATCCGATGACCATGGTATTCCGCTGGTGACGTAGACGCGCGCGAGCACGCAGCCCGGCCCAACTCGGTATCCAGCCCCTGCGAGCACATTAAGTGCTGGCGTGACATTCGGGCCTGAGTCGGCGTCCACTCGACGATACCGCGTTTTCGCCCACGTCAAGATGGCACCCCCCGAAGCGCCCACCTCCAGAAGTAATCCCGATGCAGGGGTCGGAGCGGACCAAGTTGCGCCGAGCAGCACCGGGACAGTCGTGAGCCCGATGCGGACACGGCTCACGCCTTCGGGGCTGTTGAAATCGGCCACCTGGCGCGAAGCGTCGGCCATGCCATAACCTGCGACGAAGTGGATCAACAATTGCGAGCTAGAGATCGGAATGGCGAAATTGGCTTCGAACAGTCCCGCGCCTCCCACTTCAGCGAAAGCGTTTGGGGCCCAGGTGCCACCCAGTATTGCGAAGCTGACTCCTCCCTGTGGGCGCTCCGATGTCCTCAGATCCCCTTTGCGAGCGGCGTCAATGCCGAGGATCGGGGGCTCCTCGTTTCCGACAGCGACAAAATCAGGACGAACTGACGCGCCCAAAACCGCGGTATCAGAGAGCGACATCTGCAGCTTGTGCGCGCCCACGGGAATCGGCACGCGCACCGCGACTGGCTGCGACAATTGATAGTTCGGGTCTGGAGTGCGAAAATCCTCTGAGGCTGGCTGATCGAGGGCAAGGGTCTGCACCAACACGTCATCGAGCAAGATCCCCAGAACCACGGATGAGAGAGTTTGCGGTTGCATCTGCGAGCGGTGGGCATGGATGGTCAAGAGCACAGTGCCCGGGCCAACGACGTTGAGCGCCAAACCTGGATCAATAGCCACCTGGTAATACTCGTTGGAACCGCCGGCCGCCGTGATGGTGTGCCGCTTGAGCACTCCAGCGATCTCGAGTCCCGGTTCGGCGGACGTCACTGTCACGGGACTGGAAACCAGACCCGGCTCGGCCTGCGGCCGGTTCGTCTCCGCGGTGGGGGATGGTTCTGCGATAGCCAGGTCGGGCCCTGCATCAACCATGTCGGGATCTGATACTGCCGGTTTCGGCTCTCCTGCAACGAGAGTGGGCTCGCCCGCGTCGGAAGGGTGCCCCACCTCGCCAGCGTTGGACTGAGCGAGATTGGGTTGGGTGCCATCCGTGGGAGGTTCCACGGTTGGAACGTCAACCTGCACCAACAGAGCGTAGCCGATCGCCCCCTTTTTGTTCTGATGCAGAATCGAAACCGTGTGTGTCCCCTCAGTGATGGGGAAGCTGAGCTCTCGTTCCTCTCCGACGCGCCAGCGTGGTTTTCCCGTGACAGACACGTCATCCAACGCCTTGTCAGACAGCGCTAGAGTCATCCGCCGCACGGTCCCTACCCACACCCTCAATGAGCCAGGGGCCGAGAGGCTGTGCCCCGATTTCTTCATCAGTCCCCAGGCACGCACCCGCAGAATGCCCGGCCCTTGGACCTCGAGACTCGTCTTTCGTTTGGCGGGGATGATCACCGCTTCGGAAGGAACCGCACCAGCCAGCCGGGTCTCGTCGGGTTGGGGTTTGAGTTGCATTTGTGTGGCCCACTGCGGGGCCGCACCCAATGAGGCAACAAGTAGGAGGATCATCGGCCCATGTTACAGCGTTGGTCGAGACCGATACACCCTTGTGATGCTTTTTTGTGTTTGCCCCGTCGATCGGCGATGGGCCCAGCAGGCGACTATTCGCCGCCAAAAATCCAGCGGTAACCGAGGCCAAAGGAAGCGCCACTGGGATCAACCAGGCCGATCTGTCTTGCGGCAAACGGATGCGCCAGAATGAAGTCGCTTCGCAATAGCACCTGACCGGGACCCATATGGAGCGTCCAGGTGAGTTGGGCGACGGCCGCCGCGGTGACACTGTTGTCCGAAATGGTTACGCCCCCAGCTCGCAATTCCATCCAGCCGAGCAAGGCACCGCCGCCGATGCCGATCTCGAGACCCAAGGGTGATGGCATGGCCGCCGACCATTTTGCCTCCGCCAAAACTGGCATTGAGGTGAGTGTCGAGCTCATCCTCGCGATGCCATTGGCGGCCCTGGGGTCGGCGTAGGTGCGGGGATCATGAACTCGGGCCATGGACACGCCGAGTCCGATGGAAAAATGCGGGCCCGCCACGGGCACTGCGAAAGCGGTCTCGGCACGGACGGCGAATCCCAAGTGGGACAATTCGAGTGGGAGAAAACCGGCACCCAGCATCGCGACCGAGACATCACCGGAAACCTCTGGCGGTGGCGCTTCGATGTGGAGATCGTCAGAGCGTGCAACCTCGGCACTCAGTAACCCCGGCTCGTCGAAGCGGCCTGTGCCGGCGAACTGCGGCCGCACAGATGCACCAGCACTCGCCGTGTCGGAGAGAGTCAGCCGGATTTTGTGGGAGCCTGCATTGATAGGCACTCGTTGTGTCGTTCGGGCGGAAAGCGAAAACACGGCACCATCAATGGTGTAGGCCGAGCCTGCGGCCTCGCCAATGGCCAGAGACTTGAGAAGCACTTCGTCGAGCATGACCCCGACAATCAGGGTTTTGAGAGTGTCAGGGGTGTCCGACTGGCGGTGCGCATGGATGTCCAACGAAAGCAAGCCTGGGCCCATCGCATCGAGGCTGAGACCCTCGTCGATGGTCGCCAGATAGAACTTTTCGTCTCCGCTCGGACCGTGAATGGTGTGTGTGGATGGTGCGCCGCTCACAGCGATTCCTGGCTCTGAGACAATTCGAATCGGGCTGCTCGCAATTGCGCGGGATGGCTCTGGCAACTGTGGCGGGGTGTCTGCAGCCATGAGGGGCGTTTTGGGCTCGGTCCCGCTTTCGGAACTCGAGCTCGCAGACTTGGTGGATGCGCTGTGGGCGAGATCGCTTTGGGTGGACTCGGTTCCACCAGGCTCAGTGGCTGAAACGTTGACTGCGGGGGGCGCGGAAGGATTGTCGACCTCGACAATGAGCCCGAGGCCAATGCGGGCGTTTTTGCGCACGCGGACGATGACGGTGTGTGTGCCTGGCTTGAGTGGAATCGAGATCTGGCGTTCACGTGTGGGGATCCAGCGTTTCTTTCCGCTCACCCGCCACCCACTTTGGCGTTTGTTGCGCAGCTGGACCTTCTTGTGGAGTTTGCCGTCCACCCACACGACAGCCATGCCCGGCTTCGAGAGTCGGCCATTGCTGCGTTGACGCAGGCCGATGAATCGCAGGGTGATCTTGCCGGGCCCATCGGTATGGATTGTGAGTGCCTCAAGCGGTCGGAGGTGAGCTGCCTCGCTTGGGATACCTGTGCCTTCGAGCGCGAGCTCACTCGGCGTCGGATCAATATCGAGCTCGACGCCCCACGCCGGTGCCGCGACGACCAAAAGTGCGAGAGTCCACATGGATGAACCACTCCGGCCACAAGTCTACGCGGTGATGGTAGGTTTTCGCCATTTTTGCGCGGTAGATAAGGCGGACCGTTTGACACCAGTCCCCTGCGGTGTGATATCGGCCGAGCCCAAAGGAAGAGAACGCGAACGAGATGAGTGCGAGATGAGTACGACGATTATTCGGGAGATGCGTTTTGAGGCGGCCCATTTTTTGCCCAAGACACCCGAGGGGCACAAATGCCGCAGACTTCATGGCCACAGCTATGTCATCGAAATTCACGTGACTGGCGAAGTGGATCCCGAAACCGGCTGGGTGTGCGACTTCGACGAGCTACGTCAGGCCTTCTTGCCGCTACGTGTGCAGCTGGATCACCACACCCTCAATGAGGTCGGAGGATTGGAGAACCCTACCAGTGAGGTTTTGGCAGGGTGGCTGTGGGAGCGAATGATTTTGTTATTGCCGGGCCTGACGGCAGTTGTGGTGCACGAGACGTGCACCTCACGTTGTGTATACACCGGGCCTTGAGCCGGTGGCGGCCCTCGCTCGGATCCGTCGGATCCGTATCATCAACGCACTTGACCGCGGTGGGGCGCCGATCGACACTCCTCTGGGTGTCTAGAAATGGTTGAGTTGGGAAGAGAATCGTTGTTGACGCTCGCGCCTGTTCTCCGGGCCGATAGCGACCTGAAGTCGTTGCAGCTGAACGCGCAAGAGGGTTTTATCATCTCTCAGGTGGATGGCCTGACTCCGGCGGGCGTGTTGTGCGATCTGCTCGCCATGGACGAAACCACCCTGATCATTGCTCTTTTGCGCCTTGAGAAGCTGGGTGTTGTTCGTTGGGCACGGCGAAACACAGGCCCCAAGGGAGTCCGGCAGTCGGCGGACGATACCGCGGCGCAGCGGGTGATCGCGGATAGCGTTGCCGAGGATCCAGCTCTGACCGAAGCGTGTGATCTCTCCCGCGATGAACGCCTCTTGATTCTCAAGGCTGAGGGTAGTCTCGCTGGCACTCATTGGGAAGTTCTGGGAATCGGTGGCGACGCGACTGGAGCTGAAGTCAAGCGTGCCTACTTTGTTGCGTCCAAGTCGTTTCATCCGGATCGCTTCTTTGGCCGGGACCTAGGTTCGTTCCGGGGGCGTTTGGATAAGATCTTCCGCGGCGTGAAGTTGGCCTACGACACGCTCAGTCGCGAGGAGAGCCGCAAGAGCTATCATGCCGCCCACCCACCACCAGTTGAGTTGAATCAGAAATCCGAGGGCATCTCGGGGGCCGTCCAGAGTCCTGCACCGTCATCCACGAGGGCAACAACAGTACCTCGGGGAGAAAGCGCTGACGACAAGGCGGCACGGCTTGAAAAACGTCGTCAGCAGATTCTTGAAGAACGGCGCTCGAAACGTCTGAGCAAACACGCCTCTTCTGCCGGCCAAGCGGCTGGTGGAAGAAAGCGAAAGGCCGAGGAGATCTACCAGTTGGGTCTCGCTCAGTTAAACAGAGGCAACGTTTTCGCCGCGGTCGCGAGCTTCAAGTTGGCCATGACCTACGACGAGACCAATGAACGGTATCAAAACGCATTTGCGGAAGCCAACGGCGGCGCTCTGCTTGAGAGGGCGCGTCAGGTTGCCGGGGAGGCAGAGGACGCCGTTGCTTCGGGCAAGTCAGGCGATGCGGGTCGGCTCTTCTCCCGGGCATTTGAGATGGTGCCGCATAGAGCCGAGTATGCGGTGCGAGCAGCTGAACAGCTGCTCGCAGCCGGCAAAACCAGCGAGGCGTTGCGGTTCGCCACCCAGGCTGTCGAAGTGTCTCCCAACCGGCCAAGTGCTCATGTCGCAAAGGCAGCGGTGTTGGAAAACACCGGAGATCTTCGGGCAGCGCTCGTGGCGTTGGAGAAAGCCCAGACCTTGGATGCCAGTGACAGCCATGTTACAAAATCCATCAAACGCCTGATGAAGAGACTGAGATAAGTGGACAGCAACAGTGGGGGCATTGACTGCAGGCGCTGTCTGTCCCATGCCAACTGCCGGTTTCGGAAACCTCGAGGGGCTGTCTCGGGTCCGAGCGGCATTGATGGGGCCAAGTGGCCCTGATGTGGGTAATATGGGCAAGGTAATTGGTATAGACCTCGGTACCACCAACTCCTGCGTGGCGATTGTCGACCATGACGGACCCAGGGTGATTCCGAGCCGCACGGGTCAGCACACCATGCCGTCGGTCGTGGCGATCACGGAAAGTGGCAAACAGCTGGTTGGCCATCTGGCGAAGCGTCAGGCGATCACGAATCCCCGCAATACCATTTACGGTGCCAAGCGCTTGATTGGTCGGCGTTGGGATTCGAGGGACGTTCAGAAGTCCATATCGCTGGTGTCCTTCGACATGTCGAAGGGCCCTCACGACGACGTCCGATTGAGCATGGGCGGCAAGGAATACGCTATCCCAGAGATCTCTTCCCTGGTGCTACATGAGATGCGTGTCGTCGCCGAGGAGAATTTGGGCGAATCCGTTGGGCAGGCCGTGATTACTGTGCCTGCCTATTTCAATGACAACCAGCGGCAAGCGACCAAGGATGCCGGTCGGATCGCTGGTCTCGACGTCTTGCGCATCATCAATGAGCCAACTGCTGCGGCTTTGGCCTATGGTTATGGCAAGGGATTGGAGCAGAAAGTCGCCATCTATGACCTCGGTGGCGGCACTTTTGATATTTCCATATTGGAAATCGGCCAGGGGGTTTTCGAGGTTCTATCCACCGGTGGAGATACCTTCCTTGGTGGTGAGGATTTCGATGAGCGTATCATCGCCTGGCTTATCGAAGATTTCCAAGGGCAGCACGGCATCGATCTGCGACAGGACAAGATGGCTGTGCAACGGTTGCGTGACGCCGCTGAGAAGGCAAAGATAGAGCTCTCGTCATTGAATGAAGTCGATATCAATCTGCCGTTCATTTTCTCCAAGGGCAAAGGGGAGGCGTTGCATCTGCAAAAACAGCTCACCCGAGCGGCACTCGACGGATTGGTGGGCGATCTCATTGAGCGGACCGTCGCGATCTGCGAGCAAGCGCTCGACGATGCCGGGATGAAGAAGTCGGATATTGCCGCGGTGATTCTTGTCGGTGGTATGACTCGGATGCCGAGGGTACAGCGCACGGTCAACGATTTTTTCGGCATTCCTCCGTCCAAGGGGGTCCATCCTGACGAGGTCGTTGCATGTGGGGCGGCAATTCAAGCGCATCTGCTGTCCACCGGGTCCATTGACACCTTGCTCCTCGACGTGACGCCCCATCATCTTGGCATCATGGTGGCAGGTGGGCTCTTCGACGTCATCATTCACAAGGACACCACGATACCCACGAGCGCCACCAAAGTTTTCACCACAGTTCGCGACGGGCAGCCGCAGGTACGCATCATGGTGTTGCAGGGAGAGTCGAGCCAAGCCGAGGAGAACGAGCTTCTCGGTGAGTTCGTCCTCGATGGATTGCGTGCGGCGCCACGGGGCGAAGTCCGCGTCGAGGTGACCTTTGACATTACAGCTGATGGCATCGTCGGGGTCTCGGCGAAGGACGTCGAGACAGGGCGCGAACAGACCATCATGGTCACGGCGTCGAGTGGTCTCACTGAAGATGAGATCCGCGAGATGGCAGCACGCAATCAGGATTTCTTGGTGAAATCAGATAGCGCAGGGGGGAACGATGAGGTTCGCCAAAAAGTGCAGAACCTGCTCAACGAGATCGACAAGTTTCTACCGCAGGCGCGGCCAATCATTGATGGCACCGATTTTGGTGTTGATGCACTGAACAAGGCTGAGCAAACCCTCGAGCGGGCCCGTCATGCGATGTTGCAGAAGGACACCAAAGAGCTGTCAGACTGCATCAAACCGTTGGAACGCACCTTGTCTCTGCTCAACAATGTGATCCAGAAACTTGGCGGATAGGGGAACTCCTGTGGGTGGAGATTTGCTGAATGCGGGGTTGGAGCTATTTGCCAGAGGTGATCTGGAAGGAGCAGCGCGCAAGTGGCTGGAGGCCAAGGAACACGGCGCAGCGGATCCACAGATTGAAGACTATTTGTACCATGTAGCCAGCGTCGCGCCGGCCATCATTGAGAAGATCAACGCGGAGAAGGGTGTTGGTCAATCACCGCAAGCGGTTGAGCTCACCGCGCCAACTCTCGAGCCCATCGCGCCGACTCTCGAGCCCATCGCGCCTGGTATGAGTTCGGTCAGTTTCCCCACTCCGATTGAGCTCCCTTTGGCACCGCAAGCCCAGGCACCTTTGATGCCGTCCGCAGCGATCGATCCACCAACAGTTGTGCAGGTGCATTCTTCTTCTTTGGTGCCATCGATTCCGACCGTCAGAACCGATTCGCCCATTGCTCTGCCTGGCGTGACGGAACGGTCTCCTACCTTGGCACAGGCTGCAGTGTTGCAGGCTCCGATTGCCGTGCCCCCGTCACCAAGTGCTGTGCCCCGGTCACCAGATGACGGCCCTTGGGGAGGGGCAACGGCATTGGGGCCGGCGATCGAGGTGGCGCAGAGCTCCGGGGGGCTCGATCTTGTGCTGGTGCCGACTTCCGAGCGGAGCCAGACATCTTTGCCGCCTGCCGAGATCGTTCAAGGGGAGAATCGCCTCAAGGAATTCTTGAACTTGGACGACTTCACGGGGGCGCTCGCCGTTGCGGATGAGCTCCTGCAGAGAGATTCAGGTCACGAATTGGCGCTTGTCGCGCGGGCACGTTGTCGCGACGTCTTGAAGGGGATGTACGAGTCGAAGATTGGTGACCTTTTGGGAGTGCCGCGAGTGTTGGTGCCACCGGAGCAAGTGATTTGGCTGGACTTGGACCACCGCTCTGGTTTCATTTTGGCCCAAGTCGATGGCGTATCAACCTACGATGAGCTCATGGAGTTGTCGGGGATGGATCGGCTTGAGGCGCTGCGCATCATTTCGCAGCTGGTGCAGAAGGGTGTGATCGGTAAGGGCTGATAGGTTCTCGCTATTCTTCTAGCATCGATGCGGCGCTTTGTTTCGCTGGCGTCAAGGCAGGGTGTCGATTTGTTTCGGCACGATATCGGATCAGTTGACATTCTCGTCCGTGTGTCGTTATCAACCGGCCTCTTACGTTAAGCACGTCACGGACCCGTACCTGGAGGTACGAAGCATGATAAAGGTCGTCGTCAAACAGACGCTGGTCGCAGTGTTAGTGGCGGTAATCCTTGGCGGTTGCGCCGTTCGCGAGCATCTCAAACGTGGTGAGCGTTTTCTGAAGGCCGGTGAGCACGACAAGGCGATCGCCGCCTACGAGGAAGCGTTGCGGATTTCTCCCGGGCACGAGAGAGCCCACGAGGGAATCCGCACGGCTCGACGGGCCGCGGTCCGCGACAAGCTCAAAGTGGCGGATGAGGCCCTCTCCGCCGGTGAGCTCGCAGCGGCGTTGCGCCACGCCATGCAAGCACGCCGTATGCCCCTGGATCTCGAGGACACCGAGTTGGTGCGCAGGATCGATGGAACCGTTGACGAGGCAGCGAAGCTCGCCGGCGAAACGGTCAACCAATACATTCACAAGGGGCATTTCCTTTCGGCCGTGGAGCTCAGCGAGCAAATTGTCGAGGCTTCTGCGGGAGCCATGGCCCGTGAGGACTGGGCCGCCAACGTCAAAAAGTCTGCGATTGAGTACTACACATCTCAGGCACAGGAACTCGGCAGCAAAGGTTTCGCAGGCAGTGCGGCGATCCAGTTGGCCATGGCCAAGCGTTTGGGCGCCGAAGTCGAGGTGACAGACATACAACAACTGTGGAATCGATTTGCCGAGCCCACCTGTTTTGCCGAGCCCGCTATTGATGTGGTCGCTAAATCGGACCAAGCGAAAGGATTGTCGGCGAAAATCGAGACCACCGCACGACGCGAGCTCGAGACTTTGCGCGCTCAGTGTGGCGAGGGGATGCGACCCTTGGGCGTCGAGATTGCACTTTCCAAAGTCGAGATTGTCGATGACCAGAATACGACCCGTGCCTACAAGCCGTTGCCGGGGGTGGAGCTGAAAACCGAGGAAGAATACTTCGTCGAGGAGCCGTACACCGTTGTTGAGGAGGTGACCGAGTACGACGTCAAAATGGAGCAGAAAGAACGACGCGACTGCGCGCCGCTGCCGGGGCAACCGCGGGGCTGTCGCACCTGGGTTGAAGATGTCGAGGTGAAGATACCCAAGACGGTCAAGAAGGAGGTCGAGAAGGTTCGACGCATCCGCAAGACCCGTCCCGTCACAGATCCTTTGCCGCCAGAGAAGGTGCTCAGCTACGACGTGACGACTGTGTCGCGGCAGGTGTCATACGAGGGAGTTGTGGAGCTTAACGGTGAGGCCGAGACCAAGCGGTCGTTCACCGTCAGCCGCGAATCAACAGACGCAAGCAATGATGCGGCTAGCAAACAGGGTTTGACGATTCCCGCAGATCCTCTCGACGCAAAAAGTGTATCAGCGCTCGCAGCCGAGGCCGCTGAAGGGGTTGCGCAAGAGGTACAGGCCTCGGTGGCAGCGGCGGTCACGAAGTGGGCCGCAGATTACGAAGCGCAAGCCCGCGAACGCGTAGTGAACGGTAGCATGGCACTGGCGGAAGAGACTTACCTCAAACTGTTGGCGTTGGGCGCGGAGGGAAGTGAGAATCTTTCGCGCTTCTTTGATGATCGCTACGGCAGACCGGTAGGTGACGTGATGTTCACCCTGGCAGTTGGTCTTGGACGCCAGTCCTCGGAGCGAGCAGCGGTTGGCGGACCGACTGGGAGGGAACGGACTCGTTTCCCGACTCGGGGTCCTGAGCCTGATACCGTGGCGCAGCCGGCCGAGGCGAAACCTGAAACGACGCCAGAAGCGACAAAAGTGCCCGATGCTGTTGCGACCCCCGAGAAACCGGCAACTCCAATGATCTCCGATGACGAGCTTGCCGATTTGGAAAAGGCATCCATGGATGTTCTCGTCAAACCGAAGCCCAAAGCGGTCACCGGCGAAGGTGAGACGAAGGAAATAGCTGGTGAAGTGAAAAAAGGCGACGGCGTTGGCGAAGGCGAACTCGAGGCCGCAGCCAGCGATGATGAAAAAGAAGGTGCAGAGTCTGAGGTGAACGCAACGACGGAAGATGAAGTGAAGCCTGCGGATGGGAAGGCCGACGATAAAGCTGGTTCCAAGTCTCGCGGTCCCGTCAAACCCAAGTAAAAAGAGAACAAGGAGATACAGATGAAGGAGCTACAACTCGAAGCCAAGAAAATTGCGGACTCACGTGGTCGGCCCACCGTTCAAGTGACAGCGCGCTTCGGCGGAGTCGAGACGGTGGGTGATGTTCCTGCCGGCGCATCGAAAGGTGTCGACGAGGCGGCGACGGTAGATGTCGAGCAGGCCATCAAGAACGTGCACGAGATACTCTTGCCGTTATTGCGCGATTCTGGTCTCGACATTCGCAAACACGCTGATCTTGTGGCAGCGGATCACAAGATGACGAAGCGCTCCGGTGCTAATTACAAAGACATAGGTGCCAACGCAGTGCTTCCCGTATCGCGGGCATTGTGGCAGGCGGCGGCCAAGCTCAAGGGCGTTGAGTTGTGGAAGTACATTCGTGACGCAGAGCCAGATCTCGCCTCCGACAATCGAGTGTTCTTTTACATGAATATCTTCAACGGTGGGTTGCACGCGTTGAAAAAGGACAAGGGCGAGAAACTAGGGCGCGATCGCATCGATGTTCAGGAAATCATGGTCGTCCCGGTCGCTGCCAAGTCCTACAAAGAGGAACTCGAGATTGGCGAGAAGATTGACGCAGCCCTCAAAAAGAGTCTGATTGAGAAGTTCGGTGCAAACGCGGTTACTCGCGCCGATGAAGCTGGTTTCTCAGTCAAGGGACTTGGGGATTCAACCGAGGCATTTGGTTACGTCTTCGATGCCATTGTCGCGGCCGGATATAAGCCAGGCAAAGACGTCAAGCTCGCTCTCGATGTTGCGGCTGCTTCGTTCTACAAAGATGGCAAGTATGCGTTTGGAGGAAAGACCATCTCGACCGATGGCATGATTGATTACCTCGTGGGGCTGGTCGACAAGTATCCAGGCAAGATTTTGTCCATCGAGGATGGACTCGACGAGAACGACTGGGACGGATGGACCAAATTGTCGGCCAAGCTCAAAGAGCGCGGTGTGTTGACCATCGGCGACGACCTATTTGTGACGCAGATGCCGCGTTTGAATCAGGGCATCGACAAGAGGGCGGCGCACGCCATTCTCATCAAGGTCAATCAGAATGGGTCCGTAACGGGTACCCTCGAAGTCATGAAGCACGCACGCAGGCATGACATGCAGTGCGTTGTGTCGCACCGCTCCGGAGAGACCCTCGATGACAGCATAGCCGACATCGCAGTTGGAACAGGCGCGCTTGGCCTCAAGACCGGGGATCCCCAACCTGTGTCAGATTTTCCGGACAAGAACACCTGGGTGCGCCGGGTGAAGTACTTGCGCATGGTTGCCATTGAGGGCTGAGAACGGTCATTCTCATGCGACCCCATGCGACGCGCGAGGTGCGACGCGCGAGGTTGAGTGCCGCCGCAGGACGTGGCAGAGTCATCCAATCCTGGACCCCTTTGGGTTCAGGGCAGTTGTCAGAGGATTGAATCTGTGAACCCTTCGAGTCGACGAGAGCACAAAAGAGTCAGTGCGATTATCGGGGTCAAGGTGCGTTCGCCTGATGGTCGCCGTTCGTCTGCTGAGCAGATTCGCAACGTGAGTCTCGGTGGCGTTTTCATCGAGATGAAAGATCCGCTTCCGTTCGGCACCGACATTGATCTGGAATTCTCTCTCCCCGTGGATCCTCGAGTGATCAAGTGCAAAGGTTTTGTTGTTTGGTCGACGAAGGATTCCCCCGAACGAGGGCAAGGCAAGGAAGGCATTGGCGTACGCCTTATGGAAATCGGCGTGCGTGAGATGCGGCTGCTCAATGAATTCATTGAACGTCAGATCTCAGAGTAATCGCGCCGTTACCCGAAATCTTTACCGGTCGCAGATGTCTGTGAGTAGTTGTGTCGTTGCGCCTTGTGGAGGTGGACCCCAAATCCACCATCAAATGCTATCCGAATCGCCAGATGTGCCGTTAGGTCGAGGAGCAGCGAGGATTTGCGCGCAATTCCGAAATGTTTTGTGTGAAGCGTACTTTGACGTACGTCGAGCAGCAAATCCGGCCTCACACAAAACATTTCGGGAGCTGCGACGAAGAGATAACGGTGCAGATGGTGATTCGGGGTGGACGATCAGGACTTGACGCGCATCTCGATGTGACCCTTGAACTTGGCCCCATCCTCGATAACGACCCGTGGCGCAACGATATCGCCGACGACGCGTGCTTCCGAGTGGATTGCGACTTTGTCCGTGGCGGACATGTTGCCGCGCATTTCGCCTTTGATGGTGATGTTCTCGGTTTGGATGTCTGCGAGAATAATGCCGGTCGACTCGATCACCAGGTGCTTCTTGAGGGTGATCTCTCCCTCAACGCGACCTTCAATGATCAGGTCTTCCTCGCCGTGAAGCTCGCCTTTGATGAACAAGCCACGTCCGATGACTCCTGCCGTATCCATATCAGCCATAGATGGTCTCCCGAGCAACGTGCCAGGTGGATCGATGCCTTCTGGCCAAAGACTAAGCGGTAGCATCATGCATGGGGTTGGACAGTGAATCAAGTATGATTGCCACGTCGCCACATCGGCCGCATAGGCACATCGGCGCTCCCACAGGTGAAGAGCAAAGACTCTATTCAAAAACGCTCGTCAAAAACGCTCGGGCAGTTTGACTGATGCCGTGGCGGACACGAAATACAAATAGGTTGCCAAAGCAGCGCCCTCCTCTTCGAGATTGTCGAAGAAGAGATTGCGAATTTCTTTCTTTTCGATGATGCCGGCGAGCAAACCGTAATAGAGTCGTTCTCCGAGGCGATAGCCGAGCACATGTGTAACCGCGTTGAACATTTCGGCACCACATTCATAGACTTGAGAAATGTTTCGCACACGGCGACCGGCTTCCAGGGAAATATGTTTGCGAGCGAGTCGTAGGAGCTCGCGGGTTTCGCTGTCACCAGTCTTCTTTGCCTGGCGCTCCATTCTCTGGAGCCGAGGCGGTTTGCGTTTGTGGTTGATGAGCTTCGAGCCGAGAAAACCCACCGCCTCTTCGATTGTTCGGCTGTAGAAGGCGTCGACGAGCAGACGCGGGTCCTGCGACCCCGAGCAGCGATGACGAAGGAAATGGGTGGCCTCCTCCGCGGCGTGATTTACCGAGAGGTTGCCGAGGTACACAGTGTTGGCTCGTGGAATGTAATAGCTTTCTGAACGGAGGATCTGTTCACGGATCTTTTTCATGTCACCGGTAGAAAAATCCCCGCGTCGTCGCAATCGTGCGAGAAACGAAAGGTCAGCAACGGTGGTGATGTCGACGTCGTCGAGGGCGTCGCCCAGAGGGACGTCAAAGAACTGCGCTATGAGTCGGGCGTAATGTTTGAAAATCTCTTCTGGCGCTTCGAGGGCCGGTGTCGAATCGTTGATGTCGAGCCAATTGAGGAATGATTGCTGACAGACGATGGGGGGCGTATTCATCAAGCAGTAGCGTCCGTGCTCGATCTTGACGAGCTCAACTTCGTGCTCGAGGCCGCGGCTCTCCAATTGGCAGAAGAGCTCGTGACAGTTCTGGTAGATAATAAGGTTGTTGGCCCGGATGTTCTTCTTCTCGAGAATATCGTCTACCTCCTTGGGAAGGTGACTCGGACAGATGTGTAGCTCACCCATGAGGACCATCACCAGGCGCTCGGGATCATCTGTGAGCTCATCGGCAATTCGGCGAGCGGCGTACCGATCGCGATTCTTCAATGATTGTCCGGCGGGCCCACGGCCGGCCATGTCGATGCCTATGGCTCGCCAACTGCAGCCGCGTGCGAGTTCGAGGATTTCGCGGAAATTTCCCCAACCACCAAACTGCCAATGGGTTTCGTGCTCAACGGCCCGCAAGAAGGCCGTTTGCGACAAGCGGCCACGCATGTATGCGTCCAGGTGTTTTTGATGTCGTCCCTGGATCATTTCCAACGCCACGGTCACGGGGCGATTGGCGGGCAATCGTTTGAGGAGGCGAAGAAACGCGCGTTGCGCCTGTGGTAATGTATGGTAATCACCGACATAGGCGACGGTGGCTCGCGCCAGCTCGAGATCCAGTTCTTCTAATTTCGCTCTTCTCTGGTATTTTCTCACCCCGCGGGCGTATTCTTCCTCATAGCGTTGAAATGCCGGACTGTACCCGAATACGGAGTGATTGATTCGCGTCCTATTGTCGCGGAATATGGCGCGATGCATGGCGAGGATTTCAGCGCGAAACGCCTTGCCAGGCTGTTTTCGCCGTGTGGAGACGTGGGGTTGAGGTACTCGTTTTTCGTGGGGCATGGCACATTTAGGTTGCCTGAGGTTGGCCTAAGGTGCCAGATTTTGGCCAGGTCAAAGAGTTTGTGTTTTTGTTGGCAGGGGTCGAGGGGCAAGAGGAGCTGAGTGTGTTGTTACGCTTTTTTGTGATCGCCGCTGTTCTCGGGGGAGCGTTTCCAGCTGGTGCCAAGGGACCGGAGATCTCACCCGAAGAGTTCTCGATGTACTCTGATTGGAAAGAGGGGTGCGAGGACCCACGCCTAGAGAAGTTCGACGAAGCTGCCAAGCTAAAGAAGATTGCCAAGAATCTTGGAGTTAGCAGCAAACAGCTGCAGGCCAACATCGATAAGGTTGAACCGCTTCTGGTCGAGCTCAAGGCTGGGACAGAGGCAGGTATCAAGGAGGAATTGGAGCAGACCCCGATTGGTAAGCAGGTCGTATCGGTCGAGCTCAACCTTGATTCGGGACATGCCGTGGCATGGGTCAAGTGGCGGTGTGGCGATGAGCGAGATCGGGACAAAGAGGCTGCACATGTGGCTTGGGCCACTTCCCAAGGAGGCCCGGTTGTGAAGATCCTTGGGCTATGGTGTGTGAACGAGATCGACACCAAGTTGTTTTCTGCAAAGATTGGCAGGCCCGCCCTGGATCGGATAAACAAGGCCACGATCGAGCGATTTGCCACGTCTCGCTACATCAAACTGTTTGAGGAGGTCAGACGCGGTCCACACCGTTGACAATATTCCACGAAAATTCGTATCGGATCCTTTGCAGCCGCCCTGGTTTCCGCCATATACTCCAGACGTTTGTGGTTTTGTAGCAATTGCGTTTTGGCCCCAAACCGACCATGACACCAACCTTCCGAAGTGACCTTACTTGCTCGCGCGAGGAACAACAGGGTGTCGTTTTCTATAGGATTGACGACCCCAAGGCCCAGACGAGCTTTCGTCTTTATGAAATCGAGTATCTGATTGCCAAGAAGCTCGACGGCACTCGCACACTTCTCGAGGTCATCGCAGCGGTCAAAAAGGAATTCAATTTCGATATCTCCGAGCCAGACTTGCAGCGGTTCGTCAATCAGTTAGAGTCAATGGGTTTTCTCCTCGGTGGCCGTGATGGCGAAGCTTCTGTGGAACAGGAGACCGCCGTTATGGCGCGCCCGAGCAAGGCTCCTGCTGCCGCACCGGAGTCCCTTGACTTGCTCGATGATGCAGGTGGCGCTGAGCCCCACCTTGATCAGGCCGAGTTCGACCGACTCCTGCGGTCTGCTTTCATGCACGTGAAGCAGGGGTATATCGTCCACGCGCGGGACTATTTTCTTGCTGCAAAGGAACTCAATCCCACCGACGACCGATTGGCAAAATTGGTCCATCATTTAGAAATCATTGGCGACGCGAGCGGCCCAGCTGAGGTGGAGTACCTGTGGAACCAGGCCACTGAGCTGTTCCCTGATGTGGCGGCTAGGTTGGGCCCCTTCGTTGACGCCCATTCCGGCGGCACACAGGTGGACAGCGATGAAGGTGAGACCACCGGATCTGGTGGTGAGGACATTCGATCGCGGTTGGTATGGGCTGTCGTCGCCCTCGTCGTGCTCGCAGGTGGAATTGCCGGCTTGGTCTTCGTGTTCATGGAATATGGCAATCACATCTTTGGAACGGCGGAGCGGGTGCGTGTGGCCGCGGTCAAGGCCGAGCGGATTCCCATCTTCCATGATGGGAAGGCCACCGCCGTGGAGCCACTCAATGAGAAATGGCTGAAGATCGGCGGCGATGGTGTCGTCGACAAGGTTCATGTTGCAATCTCCAATCGCGTGAGCGCTGGCGATGTGTTGGTGTCGCTTGAGCTTCCTGATCGGGCCACCGAGCAGCTTGCCAAGGCACAGAAGGCCGTCGACAAGAACACAGTGGTCTACAACAAGGCGATGGAGAAGCTCGGCAAGATCACCGATGAAATGGAAGGAGTGCAAACTGAGCGCACTGTCGCCGAAGAAAAGCTCAAGGGGCTGCTTCGTCCTCAGAGTGTTCTCAAGCAAGGTGGAGTGTCAAAACGGGACATCGAAAAGTGGAAAACGGTCAAAGTCGAGGCCAACAAGAAACTGTCGAAGCTCACCAAGAAGGCGCGAGGGCCGAAGAAACAGGTCGCCAATGCAGAAAAGAAGCTAGTTGCGGCCCAAAAACGATTCGAGAGCCTGCAACAACAACTGGGGGACAATTTCATCCGTGCTCCATTTGATGGCAGAGTGGTCGCGCTCAATGCTGCTGTGGGTAAAACAGTCAAAGCCGGTGAACAGTTGGTGCAGCTCCGGGATGTTGATGGCGTCAGGCTCACCTTCGAGGTTGGTACGGCCGCGGAGCTGCAGACTGGAGGTGAGGCACATGTTGCCCTTGGGCGTGGTGCCCCCAATCGCGCCAAGGTGCTGGAAGTGGGTGAAGGGGGCCGTGTCGTGCTGAAACTGGAGGACCCCTCTGGGGGGTTTGTCGACATTGCACCGGAAGAGTTTGGTTTGGTGAAGCAGTTTGTGGAGCCAGCGTTTCGGATTCCCACGGGCGGCTTGACGGGGGCCGAAGGTGCTCCTTACGTCATTGAGGCTCTGCAAAACAGTGCACATTGGCGCAACGTTGAAGTTCTCAGCCGTGATGCTTCGAGCGTGGTGATCCGTGATGGCACTGGTACACTGCGAGACGGAGCTGCGATTGTTGTCGGTCACCTCGAGGGTGGCAACCTGGCCAACATCCCGGATGGTTCGTCCCTTGTCATAGAGAATTAGACGCGGTCTTCCGGGCGCAGAAACGCTTTCATCGGATCACTTGCCGCCTATTTTGCCTAAGTCGACGGGCTCCGCGCTCGGAGCGCTTGGCGCTTCCCGTGTGGAGGTCGGCGCGATCGGAGTGGCAGTTGTCTTGGCGGGGCCCCCTACGGGCACAGGTACGACAATGCCGTTCATGAGTGCCTCAATGGATTCAGCGAGAGGATGAAAGAGCTCGGTCCGCCCCGCGGCGACGACTGCTACGCCACGTCCGTCGATGACCAGGAGCGTCGATATTTGCGTAACGGCAATGGGATTTGAGGTTGGGTTGGTCGTTAAGGTGTAGTCGTGTTTCACGCGGAACCCGCGCCGCGGGCCGATGGTTATGGGCCGCTGCTCGACGCTGGCTATTCGCAGTGAGCCATCCTTCTCATGTGCAGCCATGTCTCTGAGATTCTCGGTGAAAAATTCCTCCAGCCGGGTCGCTTGCAAGCCTTGGGGTTGAACGAGCACGTCGATTCGCGGTGAGAGCGGTACCGGGCTTTCGCGGGTGAGTCGGAAAACCACGCCGCCGGATTTTGGATCCGACGGTCCAATAGAAGCATCCACAACCCACCCGGGTAGCGCTGGAAGGGCGATTCCCGCTTCGGGGATCTGGAATGTGGGTTGTTTGCTGCTCTCGTCACAACTGCAGCCTAGAGTTGCAGCGACGAAGGCCACCCATGTGTACATTGCACCAGAACTTGCAGGGGCGCGGTATCGCAACATTGTGGAGCGAGGGTAGCACGACCGAGCGAGAATGTTCCAGTGATGCGTCGCTACCTACTTCTTCTTGGCCGCCTTCTTCTTGGCCGTCTTCTTCTTGGCCGTCTTCTTCTTGGCCGTCTTCTTCTTGGCCGTCTTCTTCTTGGCCAAAGGAGCTGCCGTTTGGGCGATGATCGCACCTATTTCAGGGCCAATAGCGTGGCCAAGGAGCTGCATCATCCGGGTGATGTGAATCAGATGCAGATAGAACGCCGTCATATGTGAAGCGCTCGACACGTGTGTTACGCAATCGGCGACAAAGCTCTGCAGCTCGGGAAAGCCGTCGGTCATCACGTCGAGGCGTTCTGCGATGCGTTGGCGATGGCTGGGGCCAAATTGTGAGCTGCCGTGCATTAATGGATCAGCAATGACAACGAGTGAGCGAACTTTGAGTGCAACGCGCAACACCAGGCGGATTGGTACACCCGAGCGCAAAAGCGTACCCGCAATGTCGATGGCACCATCGATTACCTCGGTACGCAAACGAGCTCGTCCTGCTTTTGAGTACCACCCGCCTTCCAGATAGCTGGTCATGGTTTGGGACGTTAGCGCCAACGCCTCGACCACTGCAAGGGTTGATTCTGTCCGGCTTTCGTCAAAGATGGCCTGGGGTCTGTTGGCGGCTGGTGGCAATCGGCAGTAGGATATTTTTGTGAAACCAAAGATCTACATCAGAGGTCAGCTCATGGAGCCTGAGGACGCGCGAATTAGCGTTCTCGACCGGGGTTTTCTTTACGGTGACTCGATTTACGAGGTTGCCCGTGTCTACAATGGCGTACCATTTGCCCTCGAGGCACACCTTGAGCGGTTCTACGCGTCTGGAGAACGGATAGGTTTTGCACTGCCGTGGTCTCGCAACGAGTTACGGAACGTAATCAAGGAGACGTTGGAGGCAGCAGCGGCCACTGATGCCTATCTGCGAGTCATTGCGACGCGTGGATGCGGACCCCTCGATTTGGCACCGCAGGCAGCCATTGATCCCCAGCTCATCGTCATGGCTCTCGCGCCAACTGTGCCGTCAAAGGAGACCTACGAGCGTGGGCGAAGCGCATGGACAGTGTCGGTTCGGCGCAATCTCAAAAGAGCTATCGATCCGCAAGCGAAGACCGGCAACTATATGAATAACGTTCTCGCGGTGGCAGATGCACGCAGGCACGGCGCTGACGAAGCAATCATGCTCGATGTCGAAGGCCGGGTGGCAGAGGGCAGCTCGGCCAATGTCTGGGCGCTCATTGATGGCGTGTGGGTGACCCCCCCGCTGGAGGTTGGGATCCTCGGAGGCATCACGCGTCACACCTTGTTGTCCATTTGTGGTACGGCCAAAGTTGCAGCGGAAGAGAGAATGATCTGGCCTGAGGATTTGGCGGCGGCATCCGAGGTCTGTATCTGCAGCTCAATGCGTGAGATCGTTCCTATTGTCCTACTCAATGGCAAACCGATTGGTACGGGCAACGTCGGAAGAAATGTCGCTCGCCTGCACGAGCTCTATCGGGCTGAGGTATCAGCGCAGACAAAGTCGTGGTGACAACGCAAACGGAGTCGTGGTGAGCAAGGGAACTGCCAAACCGGGTGGCGTGACCAATCGAGAGCTTCTTGAGCTATTGCCCCGGCTCCGTTCGATCTTCGACCCAGCCTCCTTGCGAGTTGTGACCACTGGTGCCTACGACAGAACCCGTGCCGAGAAGCTCATCGCCAAGGTTTTCAAACGCCCCAAGGGGATGTTAAGGAACACTCCGCGCCTCGAGCTTATGACTACCTTGGCGGCCGCGTTCTTCGAGCGGGATGACATCGCCAAGGAGATGGTGCGCGACTTGGACCGGGCCACACATGCGGAATGTTCATTGGTGTCCTCCCTGGATGTGAGCACCATCCGTGAGCAGATGGGTTCGTTCGAGGCGCTGCGTCTCCGGCGCCACGGTGCCAAATTATTTTGGGCGCTGGCACGTGATGAGCGCGAGATTATCTCCAGTATGGCGAGGGATGTGGTTCGCGAATACGTTGAGCGTGCGGACAAGCTCGATCGTGCTCGCAAAGTGGTACGCGAGAAGGGCGCAGAGGCCGAGCTCAATGAGTTCGAGAACCTGTTTCAGAGCGCCGCCAAACGAGCGCATTTTCTCGAGGCGGAAGTGTCGGCTGTGGAAAAGGAGAGGGCAACTCTCTTGGTTGAGGTCGGTCGTCAGAAGGCTGAACTGCGTAAGGAGATGGAGCGCCGTCGGGAACTGGCGGCCCAATTGGCCGAGGTGCAGAAGTCTTCTACGCCCCACGTATCGCCCCCACCCGAGCAGAACACCGCTGAGCTAGAGCGGCATCGACACAAATTGCAGAAGCGCCTCGCCGCCGTGGAGCGGGAGCGGGATGGCTTGCGAAAGATTTGTGATCGGGTGCCCGATCTCGAAGCCGACAATGAGCGCTTGCGCCGAACCATTGAGATGCTGCGCAAACACCGGGAAAAAGACAACGGTCGCCACAACGCCGATCCCATCGAGACAACCGTGTCGGGCGCGCCGTTGGTTGAGTCACCGCGGCGTCATCAGGTGCTAAAGGGGAACAAACGAGTCGGTGTGTTTGTCGATGTGGCCAATCTCGCTGGCGCGGCCCGGCGCGTCTACGGCGGTGCCGTTGACTACCGCCGTTTGCTGCATTTGGTCGTTGCCGGCAAAAACCTATCTGGGGCATTCGCTTTTGCCATCGACAAAGGGACCAGCGGCTATGATGCCTTTGCTGTTGCTCTGAGAGAAGCCGGCTACAAGGTTTTCACCAAGAGACCCAAGACATTCGCAGACGGATCTGTGAAGGCCGACTGGGATGTGGGCATTACTGTCGAGATGCTCTCGATGCAGAGCAAGCTGGACGTCGTCGTGCTTGGATCTGGAGATGGAGATTTCGTTCCTGCAGTTCATCATCTGCGGCAGAAGGGTCTCAGGGTGGAGGTGGCGGCGTTTACCGAGCGCAGCGCCAAGGAACTGTTGGCGGCTGCCGATGGATTCATCGAGCTCGACGAATCAGTCCTCGAAGACCCATCCAAGAACTAGGTACGGCGAATCACCGATCGACCTCGTCAGTTAGCTCGACAGGCGAGCCCTCGTCATCGAACTCCAGTGGGTCAAAGCCATCGAAGAACGTGGCGAGCTCCTCCGAATCGAAGGTTACCCGCATCTCATCCTGCCAATCATCTATTCGTGCCATTGGGTGCCTCGTCTCAACAATCGCCGTCGATGCCATGGGGGCCTGGACTCTGGAGGTTACTGACCATGCGGACCATGGCCTCATCCACAATCTGCTCGACGAAGCTCCAACGTCCATTGATGTTGTTGCCGTGGCGCTCAAAGAGGTCACGACTGCCGGAGTCGAGGTGTTGGATGCCGAGGAGGAAAGATTTGCCGTTGAACGCCGCCACACGAACCTCCAATGCCGAGAAGAAAATTCTCAGGGAACGCGCATCCCCAATTCGATCCCGTGTATCCCACGATCCTGATCCCGTCAAAAAATCGGCAACAAACGAGAGGAAAGCGACAAAGGGTTCAGCCGTCGCCATAGAATAACGCATTGCGTCATGGCGATGTCGAATTCCGCACCGCCGCCGGTCGATGCGCGATTGTTTGCCATGGGTTGAGCCAGGCCATCGTAACGTCACTGTCGGCGGAGAATGACCGTTTGGTCGCTGCCATCGGGTGCGGCACGGCGAATCCTTACTGCACCGCGATGCAACTTGATTTGCCCACCGCCTTCGAGTCGAGTTCGATGTTTGAACCATTGAGCACCATCGTCGGCAATGAGCAAGGTGAGCAGTCCGGCACCGCCAACGCGATAAAGAAGGGTGAGGTCGCCGATCGCAAGGGTTCCGTGCACGCGTTCGAGAATGATGTTGTTCGGGTCGACAGATTGATGGTCCAAAAGTACGGCCGCTTGGGGCTTGGGCATCGCGCTCAAAGCGATAGGCTCGACCCCAGGAGGCAAGATTGGCGCGGGAGGCGGGGGAGGGTCAGGCGGTGGCACGTTCCTGCTGGGTGTGGGCGCGACTTTGCGCTCAGCGGGGGAGATAGCCCGCGGTAAGAGCTTGACCGGGACAGTTACGAGTTGTCGGTTCTCAAGATGGACTGGCAAGGTTAACGATTGAAACCCCATGCCACGAACCTCGAGGCGGTGCGTGCCAGCGGTAAGACTCTCATTGACATAGGGTGACTCGGTGGCCACCCGGTCGCCGTCCAACAAAATGGTGATTCCCGTTTCTGGCTCGACATCGACCCGAAGTCCAGCCTTGCCAACCTTGTCCGGCTGTTGTTCCTCCGGATGGAACATTGCCCGCAGGTTGGCGATTGCATCGCAGCCTGTCATGCTGCCAACGGCAAGTGCGATCGCCCACAATGTCGGTTTGTGCCTCACGAACCGAATTGTAGCTAGAATCGGACTCGAGTCCACATCTCGGTCAGTGATGATTTTAGTGGTCTCGAGCCGTTTGGGCGAGTATACGGTGCGCGGCCCGTAACCCAATTGAAAGTACTTTTCAACGCAGGAGAGATAAGTGAATCTCAAATACAAATCTCATGTGGAGAATCAAAGGCAGACTGTGGCGACCGAATTGGCTGCTCGGACGGCCATCCTCAAGGAGAAGGGTCTCGACGACGCAGCTGTGCGTCGCAACCCGACGATCAGAAAACTCAAGGCCGCGATTCGCACCTCCGCAGTCAGACTTCGCCGCATCAAAGACATCGAAACGGCCAACGAAGAACACATCAAGGTGAAGGCCGAAAAGCATGCTGCCGAGAAGCAGGCGCACGAGAAGGGCAAAGAAAAGACCAAAGAAAAGGCCAAAGAAAAGACCAAAGAAAAGACCAAAGAAAAGACCAAAGACATCGTTGCCAAGAAGTCCAAGAAAGACGCGACCGACTGAGTCCTCCAATCATTCGTTCGCGCGAGGCCGATGGTTCTTGCAACTAGCTTGCAGAACCAACCTCAGCAAAGACATTCGTCGCCCTCCAAAAACGCACTGGCACACATGTTGCCGTTGAGGTGACGATGTTTTAGATTCGCAGACGTGGCTAACGCAAAGATCGATCGAGAGGTCCTCACCTTTGCCAATCGCAATGCGTTCTTGGCAAGCTATGTTGAGAAACAGGGCCAACCTGGCGGTTTGATGCTGCCAGACCGCCCGCACCTGGGTGTTGGGGACGCGGTTCATCTCGAAGTGGTTTTTGCAGACAGGCTGATGATCTTTCAAGTGCGTGGTGTCGTCGGCGAGCATTTTTCCATGGCTTCTCCCGCGATGATGCGGGTTGACCTGCCGAGCTCAGTGGACCCGTCATGCAAGATTGTCTTGGAGTATGTGAATGGAACCCTCTCCCAGGAGGTGCAACGGCGAGGGCGACGTTTTCCAGTGGATATGGAGCTCGAATACGCCACCGACGAGGTGTTCACTCGCGCCACCACCGAAGACCTCAACAAGACGGGTGCGTTTCTTGTTACCGATGACCTGCTAGAGGCGGGAACCCTGCTGGCTATCCGCATTCAACCGCCTGGGGGTGGGCCTGCAGTCATATTCAATGCCGAGGTCGCGTGGCAACGAAAGCGCGAGCCCCGGGGATTCGGTGTGCTTTTTCTGAGCGGTGATCCGAAGCGACAAAAACAGATCGGTGACTTGGTGGAAGCGCTCGTTCGGCAACAGACCGCGAAATGAATGTCGCAAACTCAGGACCAAAGTGCCTGTGCAACCAAAGGGGTCGTACAGGGCGGTCCTTCCGCATGCCAAAGGAGAGGGCGTCCGTCATTGTTTGCCATGATGATGGACGCAGAGCGGGTGCCGTAGGGGCCCGCATGCACACATGCGGCTTCGGTTGCGGTGGGTCGCCAGGCCTCGCTGCGTTGGTCGGGAGCGGCCAACACCGTCTCGGGAATCGTGTGACTACCGAGAATCTTCGCCAGACCCTCTACCAATACTTCGCCGTGCCAGCTTGCGGCGTTGTCGAGAGCGCCTCTTACCCAACTTGCTTTGGCCGAATCGGCGTCGACGGGACGATTTTCGAGCACTGTGATGCCAGGAGTGAGTTCTCTGACGAGAGGGCGGTCGCCGGTCGTCATGTCGATATAAAACAGTCTGTGGGTGTCGCCGACCAAGACCCAGCAAGGGTTGAAATCAGTCGGGCACAACGCGGCGGCCAACGCCATAGTGGCATCCACCGCAGTTGAATGGTGGGTGCACAACAAGGGCAACTCACCTCGTGAGCGCTTTGATTTGTCGGCACCGTCGAGCAGCGGTTTGTTGGTGAGGCCAGCGATGACGCCGTGCTCGTTGACGGCGAGCCACGTGCCGTTGGCTACATGATCGCGCCCGCCGAGGATGCGGGGGGACGCACGACGCAGGACACCCAATGGGCTTGCAGGCCGGTTCAGCCACTCGTCACGATTGGCCGCGATGACAAGCGGGGCGTCCGGATGGACGTGGAATAAGGCTGTCAACAAACACATGGCATGGGGTGGCGGCGATATCTCATCGGATTTGCAGACCGATTGGCATGCTCAACAGGCCCGGCTCTCGTCCCGCTCGAACCGACTCGACAAATTGTGCACCTCGGTGCAGCGTCTCCACCGCGTGGGCAGTTTGCGAAAAAGCTTCTGTGAGGATTTCGAAAGTCGTCTTAGGAGCTGGGAAGACGCGAAGGTTGACGTCGGCATCGGGTGCCTTGATGAGATTCTTCAGCTCCGCGATAGCAACCTGCATATCGCCGATGCTGTCAACCAATCCCAGCTCTTTTGCCGCGGCCCCGGTCCAGACGCGGCCTCGCGCGAGCGGCTCAAGGGTGTCACGCTCCATGCTTCGGCCGGCAGCGGCTTTGGTCACGAAGTCGTCGTAGACCCGATCGAGAAATTCATCGACGCGCTTCTGATTGACCTCGCTGGGATCTTCAAGCCAGGAATAAAAAGCCGCGTTGTCGGTTGTCTCGTAGCCGTCGAAGGTGACACCAAACCAGTGATTCCAGAATTCCTTAAGGTTGAATCTACCGGCATAGACACCAATGGAGCCGGTGAGAGTCCCAGGTTGGGCGACAATGTGGTTGGCCTCCATGGCGACGAAATAGCCACCCGAGGCCGCCAGGTCTCCCATGGAAACGACGACAGGGATGCCCGCATCCCGCGTTACTCGCACTTCACGACGAATCAAATCGCTAGCGATGTAAGAGCCGCCAGGACTGTTGACGCGAAAGAGCACACCGGCGACCTTTTCTTTGCGAGCCTCACGAAACGCATCGGCAACGGTGTCGGATCCCATCACCCCCTTTGCGCTCTCTCCGCGGACGACTTGGCCATCGCCATAAATTAGGGCCACAGTGGGACCGACGTTGCCGATTGATTCACTCTCCGCATATTGGGACAGCGGTACGACCGGCTCGTCACGACCAGTCATCTTGGTCAGCTGGCTCAGGATCTCGTCCGAGTACGCGAGATGATCAACAAGGCCGAGCTCAAGCGCGGCGGACGCGAGGTGCGGCCCGGTCTTTAGCCAATCGGTGGCCTTGGTGACGTCAACCTTGCGCCGGGTTGCAATATGCGAGGTCAACCAGGTTTGCAGCTGGTCCACCATCGCCACCGTTGACTCACGATGGGCCTCGGTCATCTTTGTTTCGGTGAATTGGTTGGCAGCGGTTTTGTACTCGTACCGCTTATCGAAGTGGACACCGATCTTGAGTTTGTCGGCCACGCCCTTGAGGAACGGGATACGCGCTCCGAGGCCGACGAGGTTAATATCCCCAGGCGGGGCCAAATAGATGGTGTCCGCGCACGCGGCGAGGGCGTAGGTGCCTGTGCCACGATCAAACTCTCCGGCTGTTTCCAAGAACGCGGCATTCCACTTGCCGCTCTCACGGAAGACTGCCATGGCGTTCTCAATGTCAGCCAATTGGGCTAGGCCAATCTGAAAGTCTTTCACCTCGAGGACCAGCCCAACGATGTCTTCGTCAGTCGCCGCCCTGCGAATGCTGTCCGTGAGCTCCCGCAAAGTAGTCGTGGGCTCGTCACTTAGAATAGACCAGACGTCTGGGTCGGGGGACTCGCGCAACTCTCCGTCGAAGTGGACGAGGAGTACGCTGTTCTCCTCAACATTGTCCTTTGCCACGGCGGCTATGATCGCGATGAATGCAACGAAGCCAAACAGGGCCAAACCACCAATAAAGATCCACTTGATTGCTTTGCTCATCGTTCCTTCTCGAATGCATGTGAAGGGCAAGTGGAACTCATTTGCCCAAAACCGTCAACGGGATGCAGATCAGATGCCGACAATATCCCCTCGGCAAAAAAAAAGAAGGGCGACCACGGAATAAACCGGGGTCGCACCTTCTCCTTGCGTGGTGCTCCGAGGAGCACACCACGATGTTAGCTGCAAGAGGAGTCCGCGGCAAAGAAATCTTACGTCGGTGGACAGGTGGGTGCCTCGGTTGTATTTGAGACTGCTGTGCCCCAATTTTTCGCCACATCGCCGCGATTGCTGGAGGAGCTCCTGGCTCTGGAGCTCGAGACCCTTGGCGCAACGGAAATTGCGCCAACCCATGCGGGCGTTACTTTTCATGGTGATTTGACAACTGCCTACCGGGTTTGTCTGTGGTCGCGGATCGCCAACCGCGTTTTGATGCCGCTTGCGGAATGTGTGGCGACCGACACGGACAGTCTCTACGAAGGTGTGGGAACCGTCCCGTGGCGGGAGCATATCGAACGGGGCCGTACTCTCGCCGTCGATGTGACGGCGATTCGTTCTCCCATTGAGAGCACGCGGTTTGCCTTGTTTCGCGCCAAGGACGCCATCGTTGACCAATTGCGCGAGGGCCGAGGAGAGCGTCCAGACGTCGACACCCGTGAGCCCGACGTCAGGGTAAGCGTGCACCTCGAAGATGAGCGTGCGGTGGTTAGCCTCGACCTTTCCGGTGGAAGTCTGCATCGACGGGGTTATCGCCTACAAGGCGGGGAGGCTCCCCTCAAGGAGAACTTGGCTGCGGCGATGCTTCTGTGGGCTGGTTGGCCCGAGATCGCTGCCGACGGTGGGGCCATGCTCGACCCGATGTGTGGCTCTGGCACTCTGTGTATTGAGGCCGCGCTTATCGCCGCAGACGTGGCACCAGGTTTGTTGCGTCAGCGTTTTGGCTTTGTTGGCTGGCGGCAGCATCGGTCCGCCGCGTGGGACAAGCTCCTTGTAGAGGCCAAGGATCGTGCCAATGCCGGCACGGTGCGGATGCCACGCATCTGTGGGTTTGACGCCAACCCTGACGCTGTACACAACGCGATCGGTAATGTCGAGCGGGCCAATCTTACTGGATTTGTGCACATCGAACGCCGCGAGCTTGCGAGCGCCGAGCCGTTGGGTAAGGAGGATACGGGACTGGTGGCCGTCAATCCGCCCTATGGTGAACGGATGGGCGAGGCCAGTGATCTGCAGAGCCTATATACGGCGCTCGGTGGTCAGTTGAAACGCAACTTCGCCGGTTGGCAGGCGGTGGCGATTGTTGCCGATGATGATCTCGGTCGTCGGTTGGGTCTGCAGGCGAGTCGCCGGATGCGCGTCTTCAACGGCAAGCTTCCCTGCCGCGTTCTCGACCTTCACATTCGTACCGACCAAGCGCTGTCGGCGGGTGGCGAGATGCTGCAGAACCGTCTGCGCAAGAATTTCAAACACTTGAGTCGTTGGGCCAAGAAGAACGAGGTCTCTTGTTTTCGCGTCTATGACGCCGACCTACCGGAGTACGCGGCGGCCATCGATCGGTATGAGCAATTTGCGGTGGTGCAAGAATACGAACCGCCCAAAACCATCCCGCCGGGCAAGGCAGCAAGACGGCTGCAAGATGTGATCGCTGTGGTTCCCGACGTTCTGGGTATCGAGCCCGCCAACGTCATCGTCAAGGTCCGCCGTCGTCAGCGCGGTACAGCTCAATACGGCCGCCTGTCGCAAAGCCACGAACTCGTCGAGGTGGCTGAGGGGCAGTGTCGGTTCTTGGTAAACCTGCGTGATTATGTCGACACCGGTCTGTTTCTCGATGGCAGGCTCATCCGCCGGCGGATAGCTGAGCTCAGCTTGGGGCGACGATTCTTGAACCTGTTTGCCTACACAGGTACGGCGACGGTGTACGCAGCGCGGGGCGGTGCGGTGGCGAGCACCAGTGTCGATCTGTCGTCGCGTTATTTGCGTTGGGCGCGTCGCAACCTCGAGCTCAATGGTTTCGGGCGACGGGATCATGAGCTCATCGAGGCTGACTGTGGCGCCTTTGTCGCCCAGTGCCGCGATCGCTATGGACTCATCTACATGGATCCGCCAACCTTCTCTCGCTCAAAGAAATTGGATGAGGATCTCGACATTCAAAGGGACCACATCGCCATGATCCAGGGTTGCCTGCGGCTGCTCACGCCCGATGGCGTGCTGCTGTTCTCGACCCACTCGCGTCATTTTGACCTCGAGGTGATTGAGGGTGCCGACGTCCAGGAGATAACCCGGCAAACCGTGGACGAAGATTTCGCAAGGGGCAGAGCGCCGCATCGGTGTTGGCAGGTGTCACACCGATCATTGGATCGTCGGCTGAGGGCACCCGCCTGGGAAAGGGACAGCTGAACTCAAGAGGTTTGAATGTGCGGGCGTTTCACACTCAGCGCACCCAGTGAGGACCTATCATCGATCTTTAATGTCGAGGTGGAGGCGCTCGCACCCCGTTACAATATTGCTCCGACCCAGATGGTGTCGGCTGTTCGCGTTGTTGGCGGCAAGCGTCATCTTGCTCTGCTGCGTTGGGGATTGGTGCCGTCTTGGGCCAAAGATCCCAAGGTTGGCGCGCGCCTGATCAATGCCCGCGCCGAAACGGTAGCGGAGAAACCTTCATTTCGCAGTGCGTTCCGGCGGCGACGGTGCCTGATTGTTGCCGACGGGTTTTACGAGTGGCAAAAAGCGAAGCCGCGCAAGCAGCCGTTCCATATTGCCTGCACAGACGGTAGGCCTTTTGCCATGGCGGGGTTGTGGGAGTTCTGGAGCAAAGGTGACGTTTCCATGGAGTCGTGCACCATCATCACCACCGCGCCCAACGAGCTGTTGGCACCTATCCATGATCGCATGCCAGTGATTCTCGAGCCCCGTGATTACGACACTTGGCTCGATCCCGAAGTCGATGACCCGGAGCGTCTGACGGGGATGTTGCAGTCGTTTCCGGCGGATCAGTTGCGAGCCTCCCCAGTGGGGCATTGGGTCAACAATGCAGCGTTTGACCATCCGAGCTGCATGGAGCCAGTCTCAGAGACACCGACTCTTTTCTGACTGTTCCCCCATGACCTCCCGAGGGGGTCAGTTGCTACAGAGTGCACTCGCGAGCTTCGGTATGACGATGTCATGGCGGTAGCCCAGCGATCGGTGCCCGTCGTCGAACGTCTCAAGCTCGTGGGGTACGCCGATCTCGTTGAGTCGCCGATGCATCAGTTGGAGCCCGAGATGCAGGTGGAGTTCGTCGCGGGTGCCACAGTCGAAAAACGCGAGTCGCATGGAGCGCAATGCATCGGCGTGACCTCCAGCCATGTTGACTGGGTCGTGACTTTGCCAACGCTGCCACACTTGGGGTGAGAGCTCACCGCTGCTGAGATCGAAGGGAAGCTCCAGTCCATGGGGCAACTCCAGGTTAGGCGAATAGGCGGCGGCCATCGCGAGCACGTTTACGACATCGAAGTCGCTGCCGCACTTTTTGGCTCGGGCGTCAAAACGTTCGACCCAGGTCTCGATGGAACCCGCACGGATCAGGTGGTCAGCGCAATTGGCAAAGTCGGGGACGTAACAAAATGCGAAACCCATGTCGCCACTGTGACAGGCAAAGGCGCCAAATACTTCGGGCCGTTTCATCGACAAGCAGAGCGCCCCGTAGCCGCCGGAGGAATGGCCGAAGACGGCGCGACTGTCGCGGCTCGCGAGGGTGCGTAGCTTCGTGTCGACAAAGGGGACCAGCTCGTCGCAGACGTAGTCCTCGTAGGATCCAAGCGCCACAGAATTGAGGTACTGGCTGCCACCGAATCGAGTAAAACAGTTGGGAAACACTGCGATAACCTCTGGAGCGCCAGCGCCGATCACGGTGTCAAAGCGGTGAACCATGCCAGGGGACCAGGGGTTGCCCACGGCGATTTGAGCGCCGGTGCTGCCGAATGCTGGCAGGCAGTAAAGGACGGGAAAGCGTCTGTTGCTGGTTGCATAGCTCGGCGGTAGGTAGACCCACACCTCGCGTACGTGGGGGTCACCGGCGAAGTTATTGCGCAGGGCGCGGCTTTCAAACGTGAGGATCTCAAACGGCATGGGACAACAATCCTGGAAGGGGCCCAGTCACGAATACCGAGACAGGCCTCGGATGTGGGACGGGAGTTGCACCCCGACCCGGAGGTCCGGGCCGGGAGCACTTGTGCAGTTTAGAGATCGTATTTGCGGATGGTGGCGCGACCATTTTCCTTGGCGCGCTTCGCAGCCATTTCGAGCATCTCGTGAATCTTGTCGGAGACGGCCTCGACCAGATCACCAGAGCTCTGACACTTGTGAGCCTTGACGGTATCTTTGAGCTTGGATGCAACCACGAGAATCTCGTTCTTTGACATGAGGGAATCTCCTTGTCATTGCCTGTGTGGGTTTGTGGCGGCGATTCTAGGCACCTGGCGGCAAAATTCAAGCATTTCCTGCATACGGGGTGCAGGAAGAAAACGCTCTTTGTACCCAAGCGATCCTTTTTGTGGGGTCCTTGAAACGGATAGAGGAGATGGTGTTCCGCTCGCCATCGCGGCTGTGTCTTTGCGGTTGAGACCGTTCGACAGTCGTGGCAAGGAGATTGGGCTTCGACTTTGAAGAGATCCACTTATGGCCCAGGAGTCATCGTATGAGTATCTGGTTGGTGACGGCTCTCGTTCTGGTGGTCGGCTGCGAGCGTGGCGACCGGCATTCCAAAGTGGTAGCGGCGGTGGCGGTGACGGCCGAGCCACAGATCACTCTGCAAAAAAGAATAGCTTTCGCGACGGGTGCCGATGTTCGTGGCTTGTCAGGACTCGCCAGCGGCGATGGTGGCGTCATTTGGGCCGTGCCCGAGCGTGACCGCTTCGTGGTGTCATTGCGTGCGGTTGGCGAACGGATTGAGATTGAGGAGATGCTGCGACTCGACGGTGTACCACCCGGGTGGGACACGGAGTCGATTGCCTACCTCGGTGATGGCAAGTTTGTGTTCGGCACCGAAACTCAGAAGGCACGTTCTCAAGATGAGCTGCTCTTGGCCGAGAGGGCTGAAGGCACAGTCACCGTGACCGATCGCATT
>Ga0156400_1120_pt1 | contig 68402 bp, 55 predicted proteins | sample RifOxyA3_FD_108044 | JGI IMG/M metagenome (GOLD analysis project Ga0156400, IMG submission 108044) | Deltaproteobacteria bacterium RIFOXYA12_FULL_58_15
CACTTCACACATGATCGATTTGCCGTCAGAAAGCTCGATGGAGACCTGCTCCTCGCGCGCAACCAACTCTTCGACAACCGGGTCGGCGTGCATAACTCCATCCAACCAACCGCACTGCGCCGCGAAGAAGAAGCCACCGTTGCTGATGTCACGAACGACGCCGTTGAGAACACCAGCGCCGAGGCTGCAAACTGCGGCCCATTCGACCCCCTGGCGCGGCTCACAACGTGATGTATCAAACGGCTCAACGGTTTTGACTGACTGGTTCATTCTGGGCTCCTTGTTGATAACTATTTATCGGTCGACCAATCCATAAGTTGCTAAAAAAGAACCCAAATCGACAAACAATCGTGAGTGACCGGCGGCGGCTGGATTGCGGGTGCGGGTTCAAGCTAACTTGTCGAAATTATTGGAATATATCCCAATGCGGTGTCGCCCTTAATCTTGTGGCGGGTGCACAATCGCGCCCAATGGATTTCGTTTGAAGCATTTTGCCGCAGGAGCTTGTTTGACAGTGGTGGAGTAAGAGACGTACTACTTGGAAGTCACAGGTCAGCGTCTTCTCCTTACGGGCAGTGTGCACTCAGCGATGATCATGCGGGTTTGCATTTGTGTTTATGTTCTCAACCTGGCGATGGGTTGCCTGGGGCGTTCGAGTCATTGGGCAGGCGACGTTGAACGCAGCGACCAATCCATGGGTGACGAGGATGGGGCGACCGTTGGAGACACGACCGGCTCGGGGGATGGTGAGTCCGGAAGCGACATCGACGGAAGCGACATCGACGGGGATTCGGACACAAACGGCGAGACCGACGACGCGAGCCCCGATTGTTCCGACCTCGATGATGATGGGTACTTGCCAGTCGAGTGCGCGAGCGGTCTGCCTGTGGATTGCGCCGACAATGACGGTAGTATCCACCCGGGGGCGATTGAAATCTGCGGCAATGGCATCGATGAGGATTGCAGCGGAACCGATGCGAGTTGCACCAATGCCTTGGGAGGATTGACGGTCACCGAGGACGCCTCGGGTGCCCAGGTTAACAACGACCGTTTTTCCGTGGTCTTCGACGCCGCACAAGGCTTTGCGATGACAGACATTCGCGTGACCCATGGCTCGAATGCGAACGTCGTCTACGTGGGGAACGAAAAGCCCGAACGCCTGTCTGGTATTTCAATGTATAATAAATGGTTCAGCTGGAGGACTGACGTTCCCGCGAATGCGCAAGTTGCTGTGGTTGGCCCCGCCGTCGTTCAGCTCAGTGTGAATTGGGGCGCTGGCGGTTCTCCCACGGCTGGTGGTCAAGGCACCACGCTGACAACCGTGCATGCCGACGGTCGCATTCACCGCGACGAGCGGGTCGATGTCATCGTGGATATTCCGGACGTGGCAACCTGGTTTCTGTCCTATCTCACCATCGCGTCAGCGGCCTTCACGGATGTACTTTGGGACAACGGGGTGACCTCAGGCCATTACCTCAAGGGCGTTCCGCCCATCTCTGCCAACGGACAAAACAGCATCACGCCGACGGGCACAGCGAGCGACACCGGTTACCTGTGCGCCTACAACTCGGCCAACGTCGATGTCATCGCGTGGAGCCATCACGTGGCCGGAACGACATTTCCTGCGGGATTTCGCTGCAAGGAGACCAACCAGTTCAGCAGCGTGCCTGGTTCACATTCACTGCTACTTAGCAGTGAATGGGTGAAGAACAACGCGGTTGCGGCCGGCACCTACGGGGGGCAGGTGCTCACGTTCCTCGACGACTCGGGGGGATGTGACAGGGCGATTGCCTATGCCCACGACTTCGCCACTCCAGCGACCTTCGTGGCTTTGGTCGGAGCCGTGTTGACGACAGAGGTCGGGGATGCCGACCACGATGGCTTCAACGAAGGAACCGGTGCCTACGAATTCTCCGCCCAAGGAGGCGTGGAACTCGCGTTTTCGACGCTCACAACTTCGGCACCAAGCACAACCTTGCGCGTGCATGGGATGGCCTCTGATCACGCGCCAACCGTGACGATCGACGGGCTGCCTTTGCAAACCACCGCTGATTATCTCTGGCAGACGGAGACAGATGGTTTTTGGATCCTTCTCAACAAAACTCTGACCGACCATGCAGTCGTCCGCATTCTCGTGCCGTGATTCACCGTCAAATGCGCACTACAATAGTACAATAGTTGGCGACGCAGAGCGGGACTCGAACCCCACCGGCGCAGTTGCTCGTTCGGGTTTTCGAGAGAGACGTGACGTCGAGCGCCTCGTCAGTGGCAAACGAATCATCGAAATCGACTCTATCACCAAAATCAGAATCACCGCCGTGGGCACCATCGAACCCGATCGGTGGATCGCCCCCAGGTTCTCCGTCCCCACCAATGTCGCCATGTGGGGCACCATCAAGAATGGCTTGACCCGTGTCTGCTTGATTTTCCAACGTGATTGTCGGCCCGATCGTCCCGTGGCAACCCGTGGCAAGCGTTGTGGCCGTTCCAAGAAGCCATTGGGAACTCCAAATTCTCATGACACGCGTCGCTTTTCGCAAGCATGACGGTGAAGACCCTTGCGCAACCGGCCAACGGAAAGAAGGCATACTTATGCGTAACATGCTTCGGCTGGTATTGACGAGTGGTTGCGTGGTTGGTTGCGTGGTTGCGTGGTTGCGTGGTTGCGTGGTTGCGTGGTTGCGTTCTGGAGTTCTGGAGTCTCTTCGAGCAGGAAGTCGGAGAGGCAGCCCGACGGCTCTCATACGACATGAGGAACCGATGCTGCGACGGCAAGGTTGCATCTCGGCCGCCTCCACACTCAGCGGGAGAACTTGGAAAGGTGCGGCACTCACTCTCGGGAATGGACCGACCCCTGCGGGGGTTATCGATCCAGAGGTCTACCATGGAATTCACGTTCAAGAAGAAGCTGCTCGCATATTTGAGCGGCGCGGCGTTGAGCTTGACAGCGGGCACCGCGACCGCACGACTCGAGTTGGATGCGATCCCTGAGTCGGTCATCGAAGATCTTCTAGACGATTTGGAAAAGGAGAGGTGGCGTGCTCCAGACATGTCATGCTTGATGAATCTGTTGGCGACCGACTCGCGCCGTCAGGTAAAAAGTCGGGTACTTGAGTTCTTCGCCGCACCCATTATCCAACGACCTCTCGACAATACGGAGCAGGTTTTTCGTTGTCTGGCGGAAGACAATGATCGAGTCGTACGTCGTGCAGCGGCGGAGGCCATCAGCAGGTGGTTGGCGACCGAGGGTGGGCTGAACCGCCTGCGCTTTACCAGCGAATGGTCACTCTCGGACGAGCCACGGTTACGCGAAGCCATTGCCCGATCCCTGGCCGGACCCGTGACAATTGTCGGTGTCGATCTGCTGCTCGAACATCTCGCCAAAGATCCCGTCCATGCTGTGCGTTGTGCCACAGCACGTGCGGCCGAGAGTCGCTTCGAAGAGAACCCAGCAGCTTACGAAAATGTCCTCCGACGCTTGGCCTCGGACTCAGATCGTCGAGTTCGTAAGTCGGCCCGACGCGCCGTGACCCGGAGAATGTGCTGAACACCCACGCCCTGTGCCATGGGAGACAATTCCAAGCGCAGCGCCGTCTCATCTTGCGGCCAAGCAAACCATGCTCCTAGACCGGCTGGATGCAGCTACTGAGGTTCAGGACATGGCATTCTCTGGCTCGGGTCTTCATCTCCTCAAGGGCAAGCTCGCGGCATTTTGGGCCTTGAAGGTGGCGCGGTGGGTCGAGATGCAGCCAATGGGGGCCAAACCAACTGGCCTGCCAGGTAACCAAGCCGCAAACGAAACGCCGGAGCTGGTGAGATCGACAGGTCATCAACGAGCGATATTCTCGTTCCCTCATCTCCAGGGATGGCCGTATCATTCAGGCTGGCAAAAACAACGGATGCCTCGATGTCTGCTTCGACACCAGCCACAGCTTCACTCGCAGCGAGGACAAACAGCATCGGGAAATATCTTCCAAGAGTTTTCACAATCACCTCCTAGTCAGATCGCCGGCCGAATGTTCAGCTCTGCGCGAAGCATCCTTCGTTCCACTCGACTTATTGAGCAAAGGTCTCTTCAATGCAATGAAGGTGAGCAAGAGAACTCCCAACCAGATAGGTGTGCGCTGTTGGTGGCAATTGCATCCGCTCACCAACGATGTCAACGCCGGTTCGGTATCGCTGGGGTGGAAGGAGATGGGAATGTGGGAAACCCGGGATCTGAACCATGCGCCAACCAGCTCGCCTCTATCCTGCATCAGGCGTGCCGAAGATCGTTTGTATCTCTGAGACTCCAGTTTCAATCTCGTAGAGTTGATGAGGATCGCTGATGTTGCCGCAATCGACCTCATCGACGATGGCAAGCGCACCAAAGGGTGGTCCCGCATCGTCTGTTTGTGCCCAAGGATGTGAGGTAGGCGTTTGGAACGATGCTCTCGACGCCCACATTCGGCACATTTGAGATGACCACGGAGCAAGGGGTCGACGAAATACTCAGGGCGTCGAGGGCGCCAGTTATGGTCAACCGTTCGACTGAGGTGCTCGTACTGGTAATGTCACCAAAGACCTGCGGGCGACAATAACGTCCCAATCAACGCCACGCAGCCGATCCGCGTTTTCAACCCCAACCCTAACCATTTAACCCATGTTTTCAAAACAACTCCGTCGTCGGGCCGTAGCATTGCGGCAAGAGAACGTCCACAAGTTAATCATTCCTCGGCAAATTGGGAACCAAGTCGCAGCGAGTATTGTGTGGAGACGGCGTGTGCGCAATCATTGCTTGACGAAGCGCGCCGAGAAGGATTTACGCAGGGTCGGCGAATCTTCGGGGGAGTACTGTGTTGGTGCTCAGCCATCCCATGCAAAATGCCGTGCTCCGCTGTTGTTGTATTGCAGCCATCCTCTTTGCTGCTGGTGATTCCGGTGCGTGGGTCTGCTCCCGCGCATTGTCCGCGAAGAAGCTCGAAGCTGGTGCATCCCTCTCTTGGTTCAAACGAGATCTGACATTTGCTTTCCATACAACAGGCACGACGGACCTGTCCGGGCAAACTGAGGAGGACGTCCTCGCGTCAGCATTTGCCGTCTGGGCCGGAGTGTCGTCGTGTTCGGCACCTGCTGAAGTGTCCGACCTCACATTCACTGCAGAGCCGAACCGCGTAGACAAGGATCCTGTGGGTTTCAACTTCCTCAATCCTGGAGCCAATCAGAATCTTCTCATCTTCAGAGACACGGGCTGGATCCATCCCGATGGCATCATTGCCCTGACAACGACCACCTATGTCACTCAAACCGGCGAGATCATTGATGCCGATATCGAGTTCAACTCCCAGGGTTTTCTGTTCGGAGATCTCGAAGACTGTTGTCCTAACTGCAATGGCAATATCGGCGATGACCCCGACGCCGAATGTCTGTTCATCGACCTTGCGAACACGGCCGTGCATGAGATCGGTCACATCGTTGGGCTCGGTCACCCCGATGAATGGCCAGAGATTGATCCGCTGTGCGAGACAGAATCCACAATGTGTTCAACCGCGCAACTCGGGGATGTCGACAAGCGCACCCTTTCCTGTGACGACCGCGACGCTATCGTGTTCAAGTATCCCGCGGGCGCGCCGAACGGCTATGCCTTGCAGCCGGTCTGCGCTGATGGGTTGGAGGCATGCGGATCTTGCACGGGGCCTATTTGCACCGCGTGGAGTGACCTAGGATTTTGCGCTCCGCCCACGCCCTTGGTCAACGACATGCGCATCAGGGATGTTACTCCTATCGTCGGATCAGGATGTGTCGAGGCACATCCTGCGTCTGGCGCTTTCCTTGCGGGGTTGGGAATCCTCATCGTGTTGAGCAGGTGTAGACGCCGAGCATGAATGGAAAATCGATCTGTGCGCCTCAATTTGCCACCATGGTCGGTACTTCCTGCCACGCCATGTCGTCTCCCAGCTGCCCCGACGCACTGTTTCCCCAGCACCAGAGTGTGCCGTCGGTAGCGCGACCACAGGTGAAATTGTCACCGGCGGTGACCTGCGAGGGTTGCATTGTTGGGACCGCGAACGTTCCCTTGCTTTGCTCCACAAGGTCCGTCGAGAGATTTCTGCGGCGTTTTGCCTCGACAGAAGATACTATTGGAAACGTGCTGCAAGAACTTCGGGTGCGACGGCGCGTTCATTCAGAGAAGGAAGCTCCTGATGGCTCTGTTTGACCCCCTTGAGGCACATCCCCCCGTTCCCTTTGCGCTCTTTGCGCTCTGTTCGCTAAGGTCTGAGTGGCTGCACGGGATGGCCGCTGCGCTCGAATGTGAGCCCCCAGTGGATCCGTTGGACGATGGGGGACCTTTTTCTGGCGATGGCGGGCCCCCTTCAGGCGATGGGGATTCACCGGTGACGAGAGACGATGGCGCGTCGCCGAATCACGTTAGCATCACCGGCGGCTGCCGCTGCAGCACTGTCGGCGCAGGACCTGACGGCCTCTTGGGTTGGCTCGTGCTCTTCGCCATTGCGAGAGCTCTAGGCCAGACAGTATCGAGGCATGGATTTCTTACTTGGAGAAGTCACGCAGACGGCAAGACTCCTCAGGGGGAGAGAATGCGATGAAATCATCTCGTGTGGCATGGGTCATGTTTGTTATCGCCGCGGCCACGATGGCCGGAAGTGCCTACGTCTTCTTCCACGATTTTCCGGCGGTCGTTGCAGTTACAGGCGGGCGGGGTGAGGTTGAAGCCACACAGTTGCTGCATCACGTTTTTCCCATAATCAGTGACGTCGGCATCATCTGCGCCATGCTCTGGGCAGTCGCGGGCTACGCCCTCAGACGCGATCGACCATGGGTCGCTGGAGTCGTCGGGGCCGCATTGATGACGGGTCTGATGGCAGGCTTCATGCCGATCCCTCCCACGGCCAGCCGCGGGGTGTTCCCCTCCTCGCTGTTTTCAGTGCTCTTGCCGTGTGTGCTCGGGTACGTGCTCGCCACCAGAGCTGGACTGCGATCGGGTTGGAAGCTGACGCTACTCGGTTTGGCCACAGCCTGGGCGGGTCAGCTCTCTTTTATGATGGGGATCGCCAGCACCCACCGAATCATGACTGAGCGAGGCATCGTATTTCTCTACTCCCAAAGAGTGCAATGGCTGTTGCTCGTCGGTTGGTTCGTGGTTCTGGTGGGGTTGCATGCCAAAAGGCGTTGGGCGCTCTCTGGTGGCGTTGGCCTCGGCCTGGCGAGCGTCGTCCTCGGCACTCCGATGGGGATCATCGATGCCATCGCCCTCGGCCGTTTCTCACTGTTCGGCGTGGCACCGATTTGGGCGGCGGTGATGGTGGTGGTTTTTTTTCGCGTTCGCAGTGCAGCAATCTGGGCGGCCTAGGGTCGAGGTCCTGCGGATTGTTCGGGAATAACTAACTTCTCGGCAGATGCTTTCTGGCGAAATCATAAGCGTTTCGCCAGCAGATCTTCTCAACCAATTCTTCGATGCCGATGGCGTCAATCCCCCGCGTGCTGCGGTTCTCCCGCAGAACATCGCGCAAGTCGTCGGCGAGGAGGTCCCATTCGGTCACCGTGGCGTAAAGAGGAACCGGCGTCACCGCGCCGTCAAAGTCGGAACCGATGCAGATCCGATCCCAGATGCTGCGCTTCTGCTCGGAGGTCTGACTTGGGTCATTTGCGATGGCGTCGACAACACCTAGAACATTGACGCCAAACAGCGTCCGCCATCGCTCGGGCGTGGGGCTCAGCCCCTGTTCGACCCCGAGAACCCGGCGATCGAGAATGAGGCCGATGAGCCCCTCGGAATCATTGATGATGCGAATGTCTTCGTCGGCAAGGTTCAGGCCCCATCCGCTGTAGCCATTGATAATCCACTGGTCGTTCTCTCGCTTCTCGTTGGCGATCAGCTCATCGATGGTCTTTACGCCCGAGTAGGCCACGTGGCTCGCGACGATCGGCAGCTTCTTCCAAACTTGGGAGGAAGTCTTGGTCCGCTGGTTGTGCGGCAGAATCACCTCATCGTAGAACTGCCGGCGTGAGCGAGGACTCATGTGCTTGACGTCAATGAGGATCCGCCGTCCACCCCGATCGTTGAGCTCTTCGTCGAGATCGAGGAGCTCGCGCGCGACCCGCATGCCGAGCGCTTTGCGAGTCTCGAAGCCCTCATACATTCGTGGGCCTTGGTCCATCACGATTTGACCGATTCCGGGAACGCTGCGTGCATGGCCACACAGGCCGTTGTCGAAATGGTGGGCAAGAGTGATGAAGAAGAGCGGATGCGGCATCTCTCGAAAATATCGGATGCGGTCGACCATGGTCTCGAAGGAGACCACGTGGTTATCTGGTCCGAGGGAGATGGTGTGGCCGCCCTCGATCGTCAGCACCATGGCGACGTCGGTCGTCTCCCCCTCGATGATCTTTTCGAGCTGATTCGCCTCGCGAACGATTTGGTAGCGGCCCTCGACGTTCTCCTGGAAACATCGACCATTGCGGTAGGAATGGACAACTCCTCGTCCGAGCACATGGTCGTCGCGAACGACATAGTCATATTCCCGCCGAAACTCCTCCCAATAATCGTACTGCTCTGATGTCAAATACTCGAGGTGGGCGCGACCATAACCCAAGTAGATCTGTTCCAACGCGACTCGCGCGCGTCCCGTGTTTCTCGTGATCCGCAGGAGCTCACCCAACGCGCCCATCGCGCCATCGCGCAGATACGCGGCGACAGCCCGCACGGCGGTGACGCCAGTGAGAGCCCGCACGGTCTCACGTGTAACCGAGGTGCGAAAGGCCTCGGGACAGCAGCCCAGAAACCCCTTCTCGATCGGTGTGAAGGAGGCAAACACCAGCCGAGACCTCCCCTGAACGAGCTGGGCCGGCGTGGATTGCGAGTAGCGTGTTGCCGCCACGCCTCGCTTCTGCAGAAACTGCAGGGTGGGTTGCGGTTGCCACGGATGAAAAACGTTCGGATCTGACTCAAGAGGCGTGTTGCGCATGCGGTTGAATCCGTACATGCTGGGATGACAGTGTAGGTCCGCAAACATTCTAGGCATTGTCACGTGCTCTTTCTCATCCACCCCGCGCAGGATGCCACCGACTCGCGCGGCCTAGGGCAATCGTTCGGTGGCCGGCACCGGCTTAGAGATTCCTTGTTCTGTTTCGAGCGGTTCGAGATCCCATGGATAGAGGGTCGCGTCCGGAACAGGGATGCCCTTCCATTCCTTCAGCGTTACCGTCGGAATGCCAGATCCACACTGCACCAAGGCGTAGCAAAGCTTTGTCCATGATCCCAAGCTGTTGAGGCTCAGGTTCACCAAGCGCGTCCAGCACCCGGTGTTGATGTAGATTTTTTTGTTCCAAACTCGGTAGCGGTAGCTGTGCAGGTGTCCAAAAATCACGATCTTGGTCGCTTCGTTCTCGAGAAGATATCTGGCCGCCTGTGCCATCGCTCGCGGCAGGTTTTCGCCGAACGCATATTTAAACAGGGGCCAGCTGCAGTACCAGTTGTCCAACTCGTGTTTTCTGGGTTGCAGCCACATCTGCACAAAAAAGACCGCCAGTGAGAGGAGGTATTTGAGCAGAAACACCGGGTTGTAACGCCACAGGCGTCCCAACAAGGCCGACACCGGCGTGGTATTATAGAATGCGTAATACTCGCGGCGTTTCCCTGCCAAGAAGAAACCTGCGATCAAAATAGCTGCCCAATCGTGGTTGATAATGGTCGTGCCATCCTCCAACGTCTTGAGCTCTCCGCCGGGCACAAAGGAGGTCCCGAGGGAGTAGCGGTCACCATGCTCGACGCGCACTCCATCAAACTCATACATCGTGTCACTGAAGACGAGATCTGGGTGAATCTGTTCGCGAAGATGGTCCCTCACCTCATCAAACACCAAGGCCCGGTCATGGTTGCCCGGAAGAAATCGAATGCTCTTGTTGGTGCGCGATGCAAAGGCGCCGAGCTCGGCAAAAACAATCGGGTGACCCTTCTTGATCCGCTCGAGTTGCAGAACGGCCACAGAGGCCGTCATGTGCAGCGGGTGGCCTTCGGCGTAATCGTGGGGATTCAGCAGCTCAAACACGTCACCGTTGAGCACCAACTCCACCTCCGCCTGCGCATAGTCGCCGGTCGAGTAGAATCGCAGAAACTGCCCGAACAAACGATCGTAGACGAAGTCCTCCCGATAGTTCCACCGCCCGTCCTCAGCATAGATGCCGGTTCCCATATGCAGGTCACTGACGACGATCTTCAGCCGACCCTCGGCCATTGCGACAATCTCCTCCAATTTGCGACATCGCGACGGGTGTCTCGCATCGACTCGTCGAGCTACCCTCGTGGCACGCACGCCGAAACTCGACCGTGAGCAGTCGATCTCCTATCATGAAGGGTCCGGAGCACAAAGCATGGCCAGAAACGCTTACAACAAACTCACCAAGATGCTCGACCGCTTGGTGGGAACGCTTGCTGGCCCGCTCGACCTCGACCCCGAACAACTCTTGCGCGAGGCCGAAGCGGAGGTTGGTGCCTGTTTCCACAAGCAGCCATCCGTACAGCCACAGCTCGGCTATTTTTTTGCTGACATGGAGGAGCAGAACCCATCCGATCTGGGTCGGGCTCTATTGATTCTGAGTTGCAAGAAGTTCCTAACCAACCGGTTGTTGCTAGAACGAGAACTGCGCGCCGAGCCGTCCTGCCAAACTCGAGCAATCAAGCAGCCGGTCTTCATCGTCGGTCTTCAACGTACTGGTTCCACTTACCTTCAGGCGCTGCTCGCAGACGACGATGACGCCCGTGCGTTTCGCCTGTGGGAGCTCGCTCATCCCACATCCAACATCTCCTCCCGGGCACGTCAGAGAAAGGCGAAGCTCACGTGCCTGGCCCGCTCGTTTTTGCAACCCAAGATGAGCGGCATCCATCCGTTGTCCTTTGACTCCTTCGAGGAGTGCATGTGGCTGTTTGCCAACTCTTGGGCGGTTGTCTGCTACGGCCTGCAAGCGTACCTGCCGCGTTGGGAGCAATGGCTCGCAGGTGCCGACATGGCCGAGCACTACCGCTTCTACCGCCGCCAGCTACAGTTGCTTCGTGGACATGACGATGGACGTCGCTTGGTGCTCAAATGTCCGGATCACCTCTGGCATCTAGATGCCCTGTTGAACACCTTCCCTGACGCTCGCATCATTTGGACGCACCGGGATCCGCTGGCGATCGTGCCCTCCTATTGCAGTTTGACCGCACAAAATCTAATCAGCCTCTTCGGTCGGTGCGATCCCGCTCGAATAGGTGATCACGTTCGGACACGTCTCTGCTCCGGCATCGACCGCGGTCTGGCTCAACGGGCCCTGATCTCGCCGGAGCAGATCATCGACATCCAATACGACCAGCTCGTGAAGAATCCGTCTGAAACCATGGAACGGATCTACAGACATTTTGGGTGGCCCATGGGCGAGCGTTACCGTTGGCAAATCGGGCAGCGCAACCAACGCACCAAGAAGCGGATCAGTCACGCATACGCACTTTCCGACTATGACCTCACCTCAGCTCAAATCCGCGTGTCCTTCGCGCCATACTACGACTTCATACAACAGTGGTTGCCCGAGGAGTGATCGAGTAAGTTGGCTGCAGAAAGGACTTTTGAACAAGATGAACGAGCGCGTCCACCCAAAGCAAGGATACGGCTGGTCCCAATGAGTTTTCTCCTTGTGGTCGTTTTGTGCAGCTTGGCGGCGATTCTGAACGTCGGTGGAATAGCGCTCTTCAAGTACGAGATCGGCCGCTACGCCCTCGAAGGGCTCCTTGCCCACATCCTGTTCGCGATTCGGCCGCTCGTCATCGTCGGGGGCGTAATGCTTCTGGGCTCCGCTGTGTCCATGCTCAGGGCGCTGGCTTTGGCCCCGATGACGACCGTTGTGCCCATCACCATCGGCTTCAATTTCATCTTCACACTCCTTCTGGGTGCCCTCTTCTTGCGCGAGCACGTGACTTTCGCCACCATCGGCGGCATGGTGCTCATCCTCGGCGGTCTTCTGCTGATCAATGTGGGCCGCTCCACCTAAGCACACGGAACGCGGATTAGGAGGTTGTGTGTCCAATCCCAATGTTGAGCTATTCCGACAACTGCAAAAGGAAGGCCGCGATCCAGCGCGACTGCCCTGGGCGGGGCGCGAAGTTCCCCACGTCGTCATCGACATCAATCAGAACTGCAACATAAGCTGCGATGCCTGCTACAAGAATAAACACACGCAAGAAAAACCGTTGGTCCAAGTCCAAGAGGAAATCGACCTCGCCTTGACCCAGCGCAACTTCATCGACATCACCATCTCGGGTGGCGAGCCCACTCTTCATAGCCAGCTTCCAGAGATTCTCGCGTACGCAGCCAAAAAGGGCTTGCGCAGCATGATCCTCACCAACGGTTTTCGTTTCGATCTCGACGTCCTCAAACGGCTCAAGGCGGCCGGCCTAACCGAGATTTTGCTCCATATCGACACCCATCAACATCGATCGGATCTCCCGAACGTCAACCTGGAGAGCGACCTCAATCCGGATCGCCACCACTACGTCGAGATGTGTCGGCAGGCGGGGCTGAGTGTGTCGTTTGTGCTGACACTCTATCGTGACACTCTCGACGACCTCGCTTCCGTCCTTGCGTTCAGTCAGAGCGAGCCAAGCCCTGCACGCGGCATGCTCGTCACCTGTTATGCGGAATCAGTCAACTACGATCGATCCCTATTGGAACGCGACTCCGGCCTTCAACTCCTCACAAGCGATGTCGTGCGTTACCTGCGAGAGAGAGAGAACGCCTATCCCGTCTTCTATGTGGCCTCCAGTCACAACGTCGAAGACATGCGGTGGTTGGTTTACATCGCCGCGGTCTCCACCGACCGCGACCAACAACTCACCAAGCTCTATGTGGATCCGCGGCACAAGCTCATGTTCGCATTGTTCTTCCGCGCTCAACGCTGGCTCCTGGGCCGCTACTACTTTGCAGAAACCTCCATGAAGACCAGGCAGGTGGTAACCTACCTGCTCACCTATGCTGTACTGTCTCTTTCTCCACGCACATCGTTTCGCGTCTTGCGGCTGCTTGCCAAGGCGCTCCGAAACGGAAACCTGCGTCTGTCCCCGGCCGTGTTCCAACAGGCCCCCAATCGACTCTCGAGCGGCGAATACGAGACTTGTCAGGATTGTCCGGATTCCACCGTGCGCGACGGCCGGCTCGTTCCTGTATGCTTGGCGGACATCGCAGCTCCAGAGGAGCTGGGCGGAACTTACGGACATGTCACCAGGTGAGACAATTTTTGCGAGTCTGGCGACCCTGGCCGCCCTTGGATGGATCGCCTACTTTGTTCCGCACACGCTCAAGCTGCTCACACTGCAGACTCTAGAGTCGCAATCCCTTTCGCTAAACCGGGAGCATCCGCGTCTGAGCGTTATCGTCGCTGCTCGCAATCAGGAATCTACACTTCGCCAATCTGTGGATTCACTCGTGGCGCAGGATTATCCCAACCTCGAGGTCATCCTCGTTAACGATCGTTCGACTGACGCCACCGGCAAGATCATTGATGAGCTCGCTCGACAGCATTCACGAGTTCGCGCTCTCCACATCGAGAGCGTGCCCGAAGGCTGGTTAGGGAAGGTACACGCTCTAAACAAAGGCTGCGCGCTTGCCACCGGCGAGCTGTTTCTCTTTGCGGACGCCGATGTTCTGTTTCGCGGACAGGCTCTGCGTCGCGCAGTGGGATTGTGTCTCTCGCGGGGATGGGATCACCTGGTGGTCTGTCCCAAGATCCCCCGTTCCTTCTCGTTGCTCAGTGTCCTCAAGACCACCTTGACGGCATCGGTTGTGAACAAGTGGGTGATTCTCGGCGAAGATAATATGCAGGTTCAGGAGCCCGTGGGGATTGGTGCCTTCAACCTGGTGCGTCGCGAGGCCATCGAGCAGGCCGAAGGCCTGGAATGGCTGAGGATGGAGCTCCTCGACGATGTGGGCCTCGGCGTGCTCCTACACCGCCATTTGTTCAAGAGCGGCTTCGTGCTCAGTCACGATGAGGTCTGCTTGGACTGGTACAACACCACCGGTGAGGCCCTTGAGGGCCTCCATAAGAACGTCTATGCGGCGCTTGGTCACTATCGCATCTTTGGGGCCCTTTCCTTTGCATTGCAGGCCATGGCCTTTTGCGGCTTACCCTTGGCGTTGGTCGACCCGCAGATCCGCACAGTCGTTTGGCCAATCATCGCGGCGGCAGTTGTCGCCCTGCTTGGGTTTGCCGTAACAGGCAGGAGGCGCGCTCAATGGTCCTTCTGGGCACTTCTTTTGTTCCCTCTTGGCGTGGGACTCATCCTCATCGCTCTCGTGCGCGCGGTTCTATCCTTCCACATCCGCGGCGAGCTCACCTGGAGAGGGACCACCTATCCGGCAGCGGCGCTACTGAGCGGCCACCGCGTCCAGCCCGCGGTCATTCGCCAGCGCGATTGGATCGCCCGCTATTTCAGAGTCCTGGATGATTATGGGGAGGACTTCGATTGTTACTACGGTCGCCTGGAGGCCGGTGCCTCGCAACCCTCCTGGCACAGGATTTCCCACATACGCGCCGACGGCCTCTATGGACTGGTGCAGGCCATGCGGCACTCAGGCATCCGAATCACGCGTCTGTCCGAAAACAGACGCGTTCGCTCACAGCCTGCCGCATTGATGCGCCTTTGGCTGACCGTTCGTGCCCTCGTTGAGCGCCGCAATCGGATCTCAATCCAGTTTCCGCTCTGGCGAGATCGGATCAAACCACTCGTAGGCAAGTGCGGCCCGCCGCTCGTCAGATTCATCCTCTTCTCCCGCGAGGAAACCAGGCAGGTGAGTGAAGTGGCCACCTCTTGCAAAGTGAGCAAGAACAGTCTGCTCCTGTGGGCGCTAAATCGAGCGGTGGAGTCTCTCAAGTTGACACCGCGGACCTCCACTCTCTGGCACGTTCCAGTGAGCCTGCGCGGAATGCTGCACGATCTGCCCGCCCACTTCAATATGATCTCCAACCTATTGGTGGTGGCTCGATCCGAGGACACACCCGCGAGTCTCCATGAAGCGATCAAGGCTCGTCTGCAGAGACAGGACCACTGGGCCCTGTGGTACAAAGCACAACTTGCGCGCTTTCTGAGCTACCGTCAGTTTCGCAAGACCGTCCTCAAGGGCCACGAAAAGCTATTGGCCAAAGAGGAGACGGTGCTCACTTTTTCCAACCTTGGGGCCTTGCCCGACGCGGTGGATCTCAAGGAGGCAACCGTGGCCGGGAGCCATGACCATTGGCTCATCAGGGCACCGACCTTGTACTACAATCCGATCTCCATCACTGCGGTGACATGGAATGGTCGTCTTTCCCTTACTCTCACCGCTCACCCATCGCTGGCTATCGATTCCCAAACGGCCGACGCGGTCCTGGAAAAATGCAAGACTCTTGCCCTGACACCCGTCTCCAACCCTGACATCGGGAACTCTTTTGTCAAAGAGCTTGCGGTCGAGCCGACGACATCACCGCGACCAAGCTGACACATGTAAGCAAGAGACAGACCGCCATGGTCCATCCCACTTTGCGTATGTGACGCAGGTGAGGAGGGCGTAAGGTTATCCAGAAGGAGAACAACAACACAGGGACCGGTGTGGCAGCCGTGCCGACGGGAAAGACGCCTGCTCGAGTGAAAGCATCGAGCAGGGCGATAGCTGAAACGCCCGTGATGATCGGTGCGATGAACTTCACGAAGGTCATCGCCGATTTTGCCCGAGCCGTCACTCGACGCACGGCCATTGTCGCGACGCACAGGACGATCACCCAAACCGAGGCTATCGCTGCTGCGTGGGACGCGGCTGCACCTCCCGCATAGGCCACGGGAAAACCGAATGCACCGATTGTTATGGCGACCAACAGCTCACCTTCGAAAGTCTTCTCCAGACGACCAAACACGAGCAACATCAATACGGCTGCAGGAATCCCGGGGATCAAATACGTCAGAACGGTATTCGCCGGACCCATCAACGCAGCCACAACACCCATTGTAATGGCAAACAACGGAGCGATGACGAGTTGTCGCCATGCTTCGGCCGCGTTCTCGTGACGGGCCCGGGCGCCCCTGAGGTTCGTGACAATCATAAATGGCTCATGCGCAAAAAACAGTGCCAATGCCGCCAGTGCGGTGAGCCCCGCGGGCGGCGGATTGGGAACCATGGACACGGTCGCCACCAAGGTGGTGAGAATCTGAGCAATGGCACCGGTCTCTTTCGGCAGCAGCACCCCGGCGCGGCGGCGCATCTTGTCGGGAAAGCCCGTCGTGAACGAAGCGCGATATCGCCTCTGTTCGGTAGGGGCAATTTTACGGCTTCGACCTTTTCTTGGGGCCGACGGATAATGTTCTCGACCCAGTGCGCCCGGGTCGTCTTCAACTGACTTATCTGTCATGTCGGCCAAGCTGAGCGACACGTCCGCGTGGATACAGGAGCACACGCCAGAAGAAAGAACGGACCGTGGCCATGAAGTGCGTCGGTCGCATGACGAGCCGTTTGGCCAGACCGAAGATCTGCCCGCTTAAGAACAACGGGTGTGGCAGAAACACGCGCAAGGCGCGGAAGATGACGCCCGCGGCAAATCGAATCATATAGCGCTGGTAGCGATCGACGATGTACCAGATGTCGAGATCGGGGGTCTCCACCATGGTCGGCATAAACAGCATGTAGGGGATCTTCCCCATGCGTTCGTAGGGCCGAGCATCAATGAGCCAACCTTCGCGCTCACACTTCTCGTACAGAGGCGTTCCTGGGTAGGGACGGTAGATCGAATAGAAGGGAACCGTGCCATGCTGTTTCATGATGCGAAAGGCATACTCATAGGTCCTCATCACGGTGTCTTTAGTCTCACCGGGGAAGCCCATGATGAACAGGGCCATCGTGTCGATGCCGCTCTTTTTGCACAAGGCCAGCGTCTTCTCGACCTCCTCGAGGCGCAAATCCTTGTTGGCGATACCGTCCAAAACCTCTTGGCAGCCGGACTCGATGCCAAAGTTGAGGTAGATACAACCGGTGCGCTTGCACAGATCGACGAGCTCTTCGTCGAAGCGGTCGGCCCGGATGCCGTTGGGCGTATCCCACGTGATGCCGAGGTCAGCCTCGGCCAGACCCGCTAGGATAGCGTGAAACCGAGCGCGGTCGAGTGAGAGGTTGTCGTCCTCGAAATGAAAGTGGCGAATGCCATGCTCCACGGCCAGCATCTTCATCTGACTCACAACAAATTCGGGGCTGTGGGTGCGATAACGATAACCCATGGTCGGGTGAATCGAGCAGAAACTACAACGAAAGGGACAGCCGCGGCTGGTAATGACAAAGACCGCGCGGTCGGAGCCAGGGTAATCGATGTACGGTCGGGAGGGATAGCCCTCGCGGTTGAGTCGGAAGTACTGCTCAAAATCGAGCCCTGCCCACACCGGCGCGTAGTCGTCGAGATTTTCGATGACCGTGGCGGGGTTGATGCAAATGCTGCCGTCCTCTTTGATGTGACCCAGACCCGGCACCGCCTTCCAGTCGGTTCCTTCTTGGAGCGCATGTAAAAGGCCAGCCAGCGCGATCTCACCCTCACCCACGACGACTGCATCGAGTCCAGGGGCATCGCGCAAGTAACGTTCCGGCTCCAGAGACACATCGGTGCCACCAACGATGACGAAGGACTCCGGAAGGAGCTTGCGGCACAGCTCGATCGTGCGCAGCGCATCATCATAAAAAGTTTCGGCGGCAGATGTAATGCCGACGACGTCTGCCTTGTAATCCCGCGCCCGCTTCGCAATCTCTTCGGGCGACAAACCAAACAGCACGGGCGGCGATGCTTGCTCAAGCATCGCGAAGTCGGGGTACGCGAGGGCGTCGAGAATCTCGACTTCGACCCCTGGCACCTTCTTGGCGGCGGCTGCCAGATACAGAAGGTTCAAGGGCACGCCCACCCAGGGTCCATCGGGATAGATGAGACTCGAAAAATGGGCGGGTGAACGAATCAACATCAGGCGCATGCGCAACAACCTCGGCCTCCAGATTCAAACATAAGACGGGAGCGTGGCCGTAGGGCCGTACGACTCACGCGTCCGTCCTAAAGACGGTTTATCAGGATTCGTGCGGTTGTGTGACTCGGCCGGCGCACACGATTTCATCGGTGACCCCACCACCAACACTTGGCGCGTAGCAGTCGAACTCTTTGCCAAACACCAAAGCTACGTCGTACCAATATCCACACCGCGCGATTTCGCCACCACTGCTCACAATATCAAAAGAGAGGGTTGGGTCGTCCTGGGTTTGCGCATTGCAGTTCATTCCGGCCTCAAAGTACGAGGTGAAATGGCTTTCATCGCCTTCCACGAGGTCAACGGTGGACTGCATGATAGCAACGCCGGGATCGTCGGTTTCAACACCACTGTCATCAAAGTCGATCACTCCCGCGCCGGAGCCCGCTTCAGAGGTGCGTACCGGTCCATACTCGAACACAGCCCACAGTCCGCCAAAGCAGTCGGTCTCGATTTTGAATTGGTTCCCCTCAACAAAGGCAGGATTGGCATTGGCTGCACACTCTTCTGCTCGCTCACGCCAAGACTCACCGCATCCTGCCATCAAAAGAACTGCAACCAGCCCGACCTTCAAAAACACTTTTTTCGACATAGCCGGGTTCTATTCAATTTCAGTGCCAAACGGAAATGTCTGATACCTGAATACGCTGGCGATTTTTGGCCTGTTTGCGCATGGAACCCTTGCTGGTGTGAATTCTACTTCCCATTGGTGCGGCCGCGGCTACGCACAGACGTCGTCACTGCAGCTCATAAACCACGTCCTGCAATTTTAACGTATCCCACTTCACCGTGACCGTTGGTTGGTAATTGCAGGTCTTCAAGTTGCGAGCAAATTCTCTAGTGAGGCTCTGCTCCTGCTCGAAATGCGGTGAACAACCCACGGCTCCCGCAGTAACTGCAAACAGTAGAGTCGAAACAATCTTCATTGCGGCTCCTCTTGTGGATACGAAAGGATGCATTGTTAGGTCCGCGGATGGACCGACTTCCCAATGTCCGCTGGTGGTCGGCACCCCCGAGCAGCGTACAGTTGTAGCCGGCGTCGCGAATGACGTTGTGGGCAAGCCTGGTTTGTTGGCCCAAAAGGTATGCCCCGCTGCCGATTCCCACCTGCGGCGCGGCGCGGTTCACAGCCGGAAACTCCAACATCGTGTCGAGGATTTGGTTCCCCTCCATGACGACGCGGGTAACCAACTCAGAGTCAACAGAAACACGAATGCCATTGATGGCACTGCCGCGCACGATGTTGTCGAACAAATCCACACGGGCATCCACGGGGGCCAGTCCACAAGAATGTCGTCCAAGATAACCCTGGGCTTTCCCCACGAATTCCTCAACCAACCCCACATCAAAGATATTGTCCTCGGCGACCTGTGGCCCAAGTACGACTTCGCCTGAGACTTCAGCCAACAGGCCAATATCTCAGCCGGTTCGCGACACCACGTACCGCGTCTGCGATCTCGACCCGCTGTGACCCTACAGACCGCGCCAATCCGAGCTGGATTTTGGCGCGATGTAGATTGTGCGCCGATGCTGAGGAAAAGACCTCCTTGTTCCAACCGAAGTAACTTTCTTCGAGAGCGTCGGTGCAAAAACGGGCGGCGAGCTCAAGGGTGATCGTCTCCACCATGAATGATGTGCCCGCCCATTCTTGCGCGGTCAACAATCCCTTGGCACCCTGAGCGTATCCCTCGAGACCTGCTACGAAACGTTCGAGGTCAAACCACGGATCGCTACCGTCCTCACCCACGGGATTGCACCAGGAGCGAAAAGCGTCACCGAGCTCGACTGGAATGGACATCTTCGCCAGAGTGTCCAAGTCGATGAGGCAGATCGCCGCGCCGGTTGGCGAAAACACAACATTGTTGATCTTGGGATCGCCATGAACAATTCGCTGCGGCAACTCACCGAGCGCTGGAAGCTGACCGATGCGAGCTAAGATCTCTTCACCAACCGCAGCAACCTGGTAGAACGCTGTATGTTGTTTGTGAGACTGCATCACCTCCTGGAGATGGCGGCGATGACGCTTGGTGTCGTGGACCCCGGTTCGAACATTGCAAAATGAGTACTCGAGGTCGGAGACGGCAACATGAAATTGTCCCAACAACTCACCAGCCCTTCGGCAGTGGCCCGAGGTCGTGCCCGAGGATAACACGGTGCCGTCCACATGAGTGAGCAGGCGCCAGACCTGGCCCTTCCCGTCTGTGGTCCAAAGCATTCCCTTCGTGGTCCTCACCAACCTCGGGGTGACCATTCCGCGCGCGGCCAAATGAGCCGTAACGGCCTCGATGTCCTCATTCACCTTCGGAGAAAAGATCGGGTTGAGCACTTGAAGGGTAAAGACACCGGCTCCAGAGGTCACCCTGAACGTCCGATTGATGTTGCCCATCAAGATGGGCTCTACCGTCACCGGTTCAAGGTTGAATTCGCCGAGCGCGGCGAGAACGTCTGCGTCATGGGGCATAGATTGACTCAAGGCGAGTGCTTTCTTTTCTGCACGGTTCCCTGTCGGAGATTGACGAGGAACGTTTGTGAACAATCCCCATCCACGTCAATACTCAACTCGCGGCTGAGCTTCTGCGGTGGATGCTCGAGAATGACGCGGTGACGGCCGGCTGGTAACAGCATGGCTTTGACGGGAGTGTTACCAACATCCCGACCGTCAATCTTGACGTGTGCCCACGGAATGGCATTGAGGCTCACCATTCCCGTCGCAATGGGCTTCTGTCGTTTCATCAACTGGGACACGGTACTCGAAGATGGTGTTCCGGCACTGGTCGAAGGCGGAAGGCTCGGTGCCGCCACCAAAGGGGTGGGCGCTTCCATCGCGGCATTTGTCGGCACCACCTCTGTCGCGGTTTGCAGAACCCCGATGCCGTTCCCTATCCCGAGGTAAATGGCCGCCGGCGTAGCCAGCGCCAATACGGCAAGAGTGAAGGGAACGAATCGAATTCGTTTTCCGCGCCGAGGATTCACGAACGGCTCGGCGCGAACGGGAAGTGCGATGGCCCCACCAAGGATAGACTGCACCGCTCGGTCAATCTCGGGCGCGCGGCATCGCCTTTCTTTCTTCATTGCCGCGAGCGCGACCAGCTCGCGGGTTGCTGCCACGGCATCGAGAGATATGCCGCACTCGCCCAACGCGTCTGCGAACTGTGTGGCGTTCTCGTAGCGCTCGTCGGGTTCATCGGCACACGCCTTCGCCAGAGCCGCGCGCAGCCCTTTGGAGGAATCTCCTTCGATCTTCCTCAACGTCGCCCCAAGGCCAAAGATGTCGGCACGGCCGTCAATCACACCGCGGCGAAGCTGCTCAGGAGCTGCAAACTCCGGAGTCCCCGCCGCTGCCTCGACCCACGCACCATCCCTTTCGCACCACGCAACACCAAAATCAGAGAGCTTGACCTCGCCGGACTGGGTGATGAAGACATTGGCCGGTGTCACATCGCGGTGCACCAGCCCGAGCGGCGCACCGTCGTCCCCTTTGAGTCCATGCAAGTACGAGAGGGCGTGAGCCACGCAAACGCCTATGTGGATAACCGTTCCGGGCTGCAGCCCTACACCGTTTTCCACGAGCTCTGCCAACGGCATGCAGTCGAGCCACTCACATACCAAAGCGTATCCATCTGCGTCACGGCACAGCTCCAAAGCATGCACGACGTTCGGGTGATCGAGTCTGACGGCGATGCGCGCCTCGTTGACGAATAGCTCCACCGCAGCGGGGTCTTTGGCGATCTCGGAACGCAGTCGTTTGATCGCCACCTTCCGGCTGGTGCCACGCTCCCCCAAAAGGGCACCGCGATACACCTCTGCCATCGCACCACAACCGACCCGTTCGAACTGTTTGAGCCGCTCAGACATCGGCAACAGTCTATCCTGCTTGGCTTGCGCTGACCAACAAAGGCAGGCTAAATCCGTCGGGTGCTAGGTGCCATTTTCACCATAACCCTGATTGCCGACCCCTTGGCCATCCAGGTGATCGCGACGAACCATGGCTTGCCGGTGGTAAGCGCTGCCCAAAAGCTTCGTGCGCAACTGGCCACTGATTTTGGCCTGCAGGTGAATTCTCAGGTGTTGGTACCCGGGCCTTCCACCGCTGGAAGCTCAGCTTGGCTTGATAAAGCTGCCGAGTCGTTGGAGCAAGCGCAGCAGAGTTATGCTCGCCTGGAGTCGGGCCCAACTCTGGCTCTTTTGCTCGAGGTCGAGGAGGCCACGAAGAGTCATATTGATGACACTGAGGCGGCATTGCTCTTGGCCAAGGCGTTGCGCCTGCGGGGCTTGACCTACCTGTTCATGGAGAAGTCCCAGGACGCTACAGCGGCCTTCACCACCGCCCACTTCATCGACGGCGAATTCTCCCCGGATGCGGACCAATGGCCACCCGAAGCACGGCTCGCGTACGCAGATGCGGGTGCCCAATCTCGTCAGCAGGCAGCGGGATCCCTGTCCATCCACGTCCAACCTGGTGCCGCCGCCGTCTGGGTCGACGGCAAACCGGTGAGCATAGGCTCCACCACGGTGACGGACCTGGGAGCGGGAGCCCACTACCTGTTGATCACCAGCGCTGGTTATGAGCCAATGGGTGCGGTCGTCTCAGTTCGTGGCAATGCCATGCTCGATCAGGCGTCGATCTTTCTCGAAACTGCCGACGACAAAATGGGCCTGTTGGCTTCCGCTCTTGCTGAAGCCGTCGATGGACCTCGAGAACAACTCATTGCCGCACAGGTTGCGGCGGTCCTCGAAGGCACGCACCTCCTCGTCGTCCAGTCTCAAAGCGTCACCTCCCCAGCAAGCGTTATTGTCCTCGATTTGCACGGAAGACGGGTGGGCGGGGCGGTACCCTTGGTCGAAGCGACCGTCGCGGCCCAACACATAGCCGGACTGTTGCTCGGTCAACCTCTGCCGCCACCAGTCGCTCCAGCAAAGCCGTGGTATGGTCGGTGGTACACCTGGGTGGCCGTCGGGACGGTTGTGGCCGGCGGCGTTGTCCTCGGTGTCCTCCTCGGTCAAGACAACCCAGACCGCATCTCCTTTCACTTGGGAGGTGTCCAGTGAAAACCGCAACACTCGTTTTGCTTGCCAGTGCAATTTCTTGCAGCGCCGACGAGTCTCGCGCAATTCGTCTTCACCACGTCACCCGCGGCAGCTGCCGCCCCACCAACTACGATGTGAGCTGCGTCGCCTCCATCAAAGTGCAAATGTTCGGTCCCGACCAACCCTTTCGCAGCTCCTGCACCAGCCTCAGCAGGGACGAGAGCGTTGATACGCTGCGGGAACTCTTCCAAGACGGCGAGCGACTCTTCGTCCTCAATGATGTGCGCGCCAGAGAGTCCGTGCAGATACAGATGTGGGCCTACCACAGCCTCGACAGCACCGACCCCTGCGACTCCCTCGATCGCAGCAAGCTCATCTTTTGGGGAAGCACCGACTTTTTCGATACGACCAGTCCTGAGACAGCCGATGTCGATATAGCCATCGATTGTCGTCCGAAGTGTGATTGCCGCAGCATCGACGAGGAGCTTTGCGGTCTCGATCTCGTCGATGGCATATGCGGTCCGCCGGACGCTCTCCCCTGCGAGAAGAGCTGCAACACCGACAACGGTGATAACGACTGCTATGATGGCCGACTGACATGCACGCCCGAGAGCTGTACCAGTGGTACACACGGGGACACGTGCTGTGAGGCTGCCGCTGGAGATCTCTGTTCCAGTTGCAACTCGGCGAGCGCTTGCAACACCGGCTTGTGTGTACAGCACCGCTATACCGCGGAAGAGGCGAACGACTCTTTCGAGGAGTCCTTCTGTGCAGAGACGTGTCCCCCCCTAGACGGGAGCGCCACCCCGTGTCCATCGGGCATGGGCTGTCGACGACTCGGCGGTGTTTTTGACCTGGTCGAATAGGAGCTCAACCCTGACGGGCGGAACCTATCTGATAACGATCGAGAAGCTTGTACAGGTACATGCGGTCGATGTGAGCCTTGCGTGCGGCCGCGGCGATATTTCCCCCGGTCGCTTGAATCAGTTTTTCCACGTAGGCGCGCTCAAAATCGTTAATGAGTTGGTTCTTCAGGTCTTTGAACGGTTGCTCGATGTCAATGGTGTTGTTTGTGTTCCGAGCCTGGACCGGTGCGTCGCTGGTCTTGGGCGTCTCAGCAAGCAAAGCGGCCCGTTCGATGACGTTGCGAAGTTCCCGAACATTGCCGGGCCAAGCATAAGAGCGCAGCTGCTCCAGAGTCTGTTCGGACATCACCGGCCGCTCACCGGGTAACTGCTTGAGGATGTTCTCTACCAACAGCGGGATGTCCTCGGGGTGCTCACGCAAAGGTGGCAGCCGGACTTCAACCACTGCCAGGCGATAGTAGAGATCCGCGCGAAAGGCACCGCGGGCGACCTCAGCTGCGAGATCGCGGTTGGTTGCAGTGATCACACGGACATCAACAGCAATGGGCTTTTGCCCGCCCACCCGGCGCGACTCTCGACGCTCCAGAATGCCGAGCAGGGCCGGTTGCAGAGGCAACGGCAGCTCTCCGATCTCGTCGAGAAAAATGGTGCCGCCATGGGCACGCTCGAAGGCACCAGCCCGAGATCGTTCAGCACCCGTGAAGGCACCACGTTCGTGTCCAAACAGCTCGCTCTCGATAAGATTCGCGGGCAACGCTCCGCAGTCAATCACAACAAATGGCCCATCCCGACGGGAGCTGTTGTCACGTATCCCAGCAGCCGCGAGCTCCTTGCCCGTGCCTGTCTCCCCAGTGACCAACGCCGTGCTATCACTTGCGGCAATGCGTTCCAACTTCGCAAAAGTCGCGCGCATGGCAACGGAGGCACCAACGAGATCGCCAAATCTGTCATCGGCTGCGAGCTCTAGGGGGCTCTCCTTGTGCAGGGGCGTGATCCGAAGCTCGGTGTTGCCACACCGCACAAGAGTAACACCGTCAGCATAAAAACCCTGAACTCGGTTGTTTCCGAGATACGTGCCGTTGGTCGAACCAAGGTCACGAATGAGAATGCCGCGCTTTGTTCGTTGAAGCTCGACGTGCACACCACTCACCGTGACATCGCCGAGAGTCAGCTCACAACCGTCTGACGTGCCAATTCGAATCGGCTCCTGGTCGAGCTCGACTGACAACCCTTTGTCAGGACCACGGCGCACCTCGATGCGCAGTCGCTGCACCTTGGCGCGCTTGTTGTCATCTATGAGAACACGGGTACCGGAGCTCGCCATGATTGCCTCACACCAAAATCATCCAACCTAGGGTTGACTAGAGGCTAACTTCAACGACATCGTTGTGAGTGGTGCGGTGGGGGCGGGACGAAACGATGCCGCCAGCGACATCGTAGTCATGCGCTTGGTCGATGAGGACCCGAACCACCTCGCCCGGAGACGCTGCGCCATCCGTGATGTAGGTTACGCCGTCGATGTCCGGAGCCTGGCCCTGATGACGTCCCTGCAAGAGCAGGTCAGTCTCTTCAGAGACGCCCTCAACCAAGACCTCGATCGTGCGGCCAATGAGCGCTTGCTGTTGCTCGCGGGAGATCTTCTGTTGAATTTCCATGAGCTTGTCACGCCGTGCTCTGGCGAGCTCGGGGTCTATCTGCCCAGGCATGGTGGAGGCGGGAGTGTCTGACTCGGGTGAGAAGGTGAACACCCCAAGACGCTCGAAGCGCGTCTGTTCGATGAAGCCGCACAGCTCCGCAAAGTCGTCCTCAGTCTCACCCGGGAAACCGGTAATGAAGGTTGTCCGCAGAGTCAGCCCGGGAATCGATTGCCGTAGCTGCTCGATCAAACGTCGCGTCGCTACCCCACCTTTGCCACGGCGCATGCGCCGCAATACCTTGTCGGAGATATGCTGCAATGGAATGTCGAGGTATGGAAGGACATGGAGTGAAGAACTCATCACCTCGATGACGTCGCGCTTGAGACCTTTTGGGTAGGCATAAAGGCACCTGAGCCAGAATGGTCGGTCGAGCTGTTCACCCACCCGATTGAGCGCTTCCAGAAGGCGCGAGAGCGTTTGTCCTGAACCGAGATCCCTACCGTAGGCGCACAAGTCCTGAGCGATGAGGTTTATCTCGACCACACCCTCGACCGCGAGTTTCTCCACCTCAGAGACAATGTCGCCAATCGAACGTGAGCGTTGTGGGCCTCGAATCTCGGGAATAACACAGAACGCACAGGTGTTCGAACACCCCTCGGAAACCTTCACGTAGGCGGAGTGCGGCGGCATGGTACGCACGCGCGGCGAGTTTGCCGTCATAGTGAAATCGGGATCGGGAACCGAGATCCGATGTCCATTTTCACCACTGGAACGCGGCGACGTCTCGTGACGATAGGGTATGAGCTCTTCCCGACTGACACTGGACGGTCGGTAGTCGCCTCGCTCCCTTTGATGCCCCACACCGTTGGTCGCGAGATCCCGGGTGAGAGGCACACGCCGGCCCTTGCCAGAATGGCCGTTGCCGAGCACGTCCGCGATGGTCTCATAGTTGCCGGTGCCAAGGAAATGATCAACCTCGGGAATCTCGCGGGCAAGGTCGACGGAATATCGCTGGCTCAAGCAGCCAGTCACCACCAACTTTTTGCAGCGACCCTCGCTTTTGAGCTGAGCCATGTCCAGAATTGTGTCGACCGACTCCTCCTTGGCTGCATCAATGAAACCACACGTATTGATCACGATGACTTCTGCATCGTCGGCATGGTCGACTACCTGGTAGCCGCCCTGGACCAAATGGCCGAGCATGACCTCCGAATCTACGCGGTTCTTGGGACAGCCAAGCGAAACGAAATGCACGGTGGGATGTTTGGTTGATGCCACCTCATGTCTCCTTCACCTTGTTGCTACTGCGTGGTGCGTCCTTACTGTTGTCGTCTCCCGGATTTCGCGCTAGCCATCGCCATGCTTCGCACTCAGGCCCGAGCTCGGCGATCCAATAGTTGATTGCCAAATCGCTGCCGTCGTCACGTTTGATACGCTCCAATTCCCTTTCACTGTCTGACTTGGAGTCGCACACCACACGTGTGACCGGTTTGTTCTCCCGCTCTGAGCACACCGCGTACCGAACTACAATCACGGCGCGTCCTCTTCGGGAAGGTCGACCTCAGCGGGTCGAACAGTCACGTCTTGTTGACCTTCTATCTCCACCAACCTGCGGTCATGTCCCCAGTTAGCGTCGAAAAACGCCACCCGCAAATCGGTCATTGGTTCCGCCCACGCAGGATCGCAGACGAACCGCTTGAGTGAAGGTCGCAAAGTAATGACAACAAAACCATGCGGCACGCCGAGACGCAGGGTGCTCCCAACAGCCATTTGCGTCTCGAACGCGAGCACACGGGAAAACGCAGAAAGAAATGCCCCAGCGACTGCTCGCTGTACGAAACAGACACCCTGACCACCACGCAACAACGAGCCCGATCGGGCACCAGCGTAACCCTCGGAACGACCCGCATAGCTCATGTTGACACGCGAGGCGAGCTTATGAACCAGCACTTGCTGATATTCGAGGATATCCTCGGGCTGGGCGGCAAAATCGAGCTCAGCCAGCTCATCTCCCAACTCGAGATAGGCGGCGCATATGTGCGCCTTCATGAGGGGACTCGAATAGTCGACTTGCACTCCGCTGATGGCGCCACCCGACGATGGTAACCCCGAGGGCTCATTCCAGGCAAAAACATCAGCCCGTGTGAACATCAGCGGTGACGGCGCACCTTCAACATCCACCACAAATTCGTCGCCACACTGAGCTCTGAGAACTGCGCGGTGGGTGAAACCCGGCTCGCCATTGCTGTCGAAAAAGCCCACTCCGCGACGACCGCGCGACTCCCAGCTCAGCTTGGTGCGCACGAACAGCTCACGCCCCGGCCGGTATTTCGGCTGATGGTAAGCGCGATGCAGATCCCGCGGTGCTCGCTTGATCATTCGATGTTCGAGAAGCTCATCTACGGTGGTAGCCGGCGATATCGTCGGTAGGGCGGAAAATAAAGCTCGTGCCTCTGAGTCGACGATCTCACCGGTGTGCTTGTCTACAACAGCAGCGCGCAAGAAGCCGCCAGTGAGCACGAGCTCGCGCAGCCCGTCGACGGAATGACGACCGACGTCGGCAATGCGCCCTGATGCGGTTGTTGTAGTCACGGCGGGCTGGATAGCCTACTGGTGCACACTTTGGCAATGGTTGTCGGCGACCTTTCGTTGCCTCCACACGGTCATTGACAACGAGGGGTTTGCAGCGATAAGTGCCGACCCTAGGCGAGCGTGGCGGAATTGGCAGACGCGCTGGATTTAGGATCCAGTGGACACAGTCCGTGTGGGTTCGAGTCCCTCCGCTCGCACCAACCTGCATCATGATGCCCCTCGATGTTGTCAGAATTACATGACTGTGCCGACTCTTGACTTACCCTCGATTGCGACGTTGTTTAACACCCATGACTCGGCTCGCTGTGCCCCGCGCCTTTCTGCTCGGCGTGTCTGTGTTGGTTGCCTCCTCCAATTGCTGGTGCGGCGCCGACGGTCCACCACGCCCACCAAAGGCCGCAGCGAAAACCGAAGCGGCTCAGCCAACGGAGCCGACACCATGACTGGGCGATCGCCATTTGGTCTCAAGCCCCTGCGATCAATCCCGGGCACCGCCACAATCGGCGGCATCATCCTCGCGGGGTCTCTGATTGGCATGATCACTGAGCAGGCTGGTTTTGGCCTGTCATCCTTGTTCCTTGACCGTCAGTCGATCTTCGAATTGCAGCTTTGGCGCTTGGTCACCTATGCCTTTGTCGAGGCATCGGCGATCAACTTGCTCTTCGGCCTGTTCATCCTGTGGATGTTCGCTGGCTGGTTTGAGTCACGTTATGGCCGTCGTGATTTCATCCGCTTCTTTCTGCTCTCAGTCACGGGAGGAGCGATCATCTCCATGCCCCTGGGCTGGTTCTTTGGTTTGGTGTTGCCGTTTCGGGACCTCCCGGGCATGGGCCCCGACGCAGCCATAGACGCCATGCTGGTGGCCTTCGCCTTTGCCAATCCAAAATCGAACATCCTGTTTGGCTTTGTCATACCCATGCGCACTCGCACGGCCATCTACGCCATCCTCGGTCTCGAGGTGGTCTTTGGCATCATGGGTGGTGCGTCAACCTTGGGCATCACCATGGGCGGCATGCTCATGGGGTACCTACTCGTTACCGGCAATTGGCGACCGAGCCGTCTACTCAGCAAAATTCGCCGCAAGCGTCGTACCAAAGTGAGTCGCAAGGGGTTCTACGTTGTGCCCCCACACGACGATACCTTGCATTGAGCCATTTTTGTCGCAATCATCCGGTATATTGGTTGAATTATCTTGAACGCAGGGAGAGGCGATGCCTGAAAAGAAATTTGATAGGCTCTCTGAGGCCTACGACACTCTCAAAGAATATGGCTTCGATGCTCGCAGCATTGACAACCACAAAGAATTTGTTGAAAAGTTCCAAGCCCTTCGTGCCGAATACAAAGGTCAGCCGGGAGAGAAGGGCACCATTTACAATGAGCGCATTCGCCCAGCTTTTGTTGCTGTGGCCAACGGGTTGAAAAACGTTCACCCCAAGCTTCATGGTGACGAAAGCACCAAACTTGTCCGCAACCCGATTGACTAGCCCGCCATATTTTCTTTTGGCGTATCATGATAGCGGTTGGCACCAGATCACATCACGCGATTGGCGCGCATTCGTGCCTGCTGATCAACTCTTCGCTTGCCGCAGAGCCAATCCGAGGGCCTGTCGCAGTTTGAAAAAATCCTCGGAGCAAGCAAAACGCATGAGGTCCATCGCCTCGGGTGATTCTTGAATCACCGCCGCACGCTGGTCATCGGCAAGATCGTCCATGCCACGCAACCGGAGAATAGCCCCAACCGCCTCTTCCACGTCGCAGGAAACCAGCATGGCAATTCTTCCCGCAGTCAGAATACTCCCCCAACGCCACCGGCTGAAATCAACTTCCCCATAGGAGCTTAGGTAGCTCTGCACCTTGGGTTTGGACCTTCCGCGAATCGCCTCCGTCATCGGTGCCGCAATGGTGTTGGCCCACACGGGTGTTTCGACAGATCCACCTGCGGGAGAGCTCTCCGGCTCCACCGCCAAGCACAAGCCGGCCACCACCCCACCGAGCTCGGGCGCGCTGAGCTTTTCGGCCAACGTGTGGCCGGTGCGATAAAGCTCCGCTGCCCGGGCAATGAGGAATGCTCGTTGGCGATCTGTTGCGTCGGTGGCAAGCGTCGATCCCATGAGGATGGCTGGCGACCCGAGCAGCTCGGTTCGATAGCCGAAGCCACCGCCCCGCCAAAGATAGATGGATACCTTCGGCATACCCAACGGTTCCAACACTTTGGTGAGATACTGCAAGCGGGAGTCTGTGGGCGCAAGCTTGTCGCGCTCCGTCACCCCGAGGGTGTCCAGCACACCAGGTTGGGTCAACTCTGCGAAACGGGCCAGCGGCGCAAAGAGGTCTTCGAGCGGGCCTCCCTGATCAGGATGAAGCAGTCCTTGCATCCGATCGGCATCGGTGAGCGGCCGCTGGGGTCCAGCGGGAACGGCTGGTCGACATGCCTCGACGAAGCGCCGAGCCTCATCGTCACCAGGTAATAACACCAACAAAGCTGCGTAGTGCCCATACGCCTTGTCGTTGTCTCCCACCTGCCCGGAGAGCCGCGCCAAAATCCGCAAAGTCTGCACATCGAGCGGCGCCACATCGAGAAGCTCGCGGTACAGCTCCGTTGCCTGTCCGTAGAACTTTGGATCCAGTGCATATGTGTTAGCGAGGTTGCGCAGCAACTCCATATCGTCGGGCCTGAGCTCCCGCGCCTTGAACAATGAAGCAGCAGCCCGCTGCAGATCACCGGTCCGTTGTAGGCAAACCTCGGCGAGTTCTTGGTAGCGCCCCACTCGTTCGTCGACATCGTCAACGAACTCGATGGTTCGCTCTTCAACACGCACATATGTCGCGTAGTCGCCAACGTTCTTGGCGAATTCAGCATACCCTGCCCTCAAATCCACATTCTCCGGTTCGGTCACGAGAGCCTTTTCGAAAAACTCCTTCGCCCGATCGGTATCACCGGCAACATCGTGGTACGCGCGGGCCAACTTGGCAAAGAACGCACCGTCAACCTTCGAGTCGTCGAGAGCGAGCAATCGTTCACCGACAACCAGGAATTGACGCCAATCATCTCTCTCTTCATAGAGAGCGAGCAGCTGCTTGAGAAGCGCGGAATCGCCGGGTGTCGCTTCGACAGCTCGCTCGAGCATCGTCGCAGCACGCGCGCTGGAATTGAGGCGAGTCAGGAAGATCGCTGCGAGCGTACGGTAATGCTCGGCAGAAGTCTCGACATCGGGTGCCGCCGTCGCCTCACGAATTCGGAGATCGGCAGCCTCCTCCCAACGGCCAGTCTTCTCATAGAGCTCGCGCAAGATGACGAGGGTCTCCATTGAGTCCGGCACGGCTCGAACTGCGCCTTCCAGTTGCTGAATCGCAGTGGTGACATCACTGCGTCCCAACGCCAGTTCCGCCAGCTTGCGCCGGACCTGCAATACTTCATTTGCGCTCACGCTCGACTCTGCGGCGCTGAGGTAGCGCGTCCATTCCTGCTCAGCCTCATCGTTGCGATCGGCGGCGCTGAACATCTCCGCCCTGGTGGCAATCAAGTCGCTGCGACCGGGATCACGCTCGAGGATTCGACCGGCAACCATCAACGCCTCATCAAAAGCCTTGGTCTGCCGGTAGCACTCACTCAACGCCAAGAGATACCCCAGTGGCGTCGCTGCATCGTCGACGTCAACCTGAGACGCCAAGTGCGCCAAAGCGCCTTCGAACTGATTGCGCTCAAATTGCAGCAAGCCCTGCGCCAAACGTGCGGGGCCATGATCTGACTGAGCGCTCAAGCTCGAGGCAAAACAATCCCCGGCCCGTTCTTCATCGATGAGGTTGTCCCTCCAGATGACGCCCATTCGATAATATGTGTCGGCTCGCTCGTCTTCTGTCTCGACGCGGGTGACACGTTTCTCGAGAAGCTCAACGAGCTTCTTCCAATCGCCCTTGCGCTCGTAAGCGAAGCTCAGGGCCTTCACCACTTTCCCCGGGGGATCGTCCGCGGCGGCAGCTACGCCCTCATATGCAATAATTGCTTGTTCGGCGTCTCCAGCCGCTTCATGTGCGCGCCCGAGGAGCATCAACCAAACAACGCGTTCATCACCGTCAAGCTGTTCAGCTCGCTGACGTGCATTTTGCCGCAACGGCACCGCGCACATGACAGCCTTGTCGTAGATAACATCGACAGACAACTTGGTGGCCAGTTGCGCCACCAAGAAGAGCACATCGAGATCTTGTGCCTCTATGGCGAGCGCCAAGTCGAAGCACTCGAGCGCCTTCTGGTCTTGCTCGATCGCCAGAGCAGCCTGCCCCGCCTCAACAAGAAGGTCAAATCGCTCTCTGTCTTTGAGATCATCAGGCTCCGAGAGCTTGCTGAGCAGTGCGCCCAAGACTGTTTCGTTGTCACCGGCACGGCGTGCTCTTTGCAACAAGAGTTCCCTGGCAACTGCAGAGTTCGGATGTCGATCAGCCAGAAACTCCATCACTTGCTGAGCGTCACTGTCGCGCCGTGCATCTCTGAGAATCGAGAGGAGTCTATTCCCCAGCCCGAGCTCGTGCTCAACCGTTGTATTCCCCCCCAGCAGAAGTCCCAGCGCCCCGTCGGTGTTGCCGCTGTCAATGAGCAAGCAGAGCAGCCGCGTAACAGCTGGCGACTCATCGGGCGAAGCATCGACTGCGGCTTTGAGCAGGCCGAGTTCCCGAACAGTATCCCCGAGATGATCGCGCGCGGCGTCCGCCGCGCGGATCATGCATACATGGGCAGCTTGTGCATCAGATTGGCCAGCAGCGACGACTTCCAACAGTTCGATCAGTTCGTGCCACTTCTCGTGACTCTCGGCGTAGGCAAGGCAAAATTCGCGAGGCTCGTCGATGGAGGTGTCGAGCTCGACCACCTTGCGAAGCACGTCAAAAGCGGTTTCTGCGTCACCTGCTGGGCTCTGCGCAATGGTGCCGGCATGCCGCAGCAATGCAATCTGCTGTTGCACGTCGCTTTGGTTAGCCTGATCGAGAAGGACCTTGATCGCCTGTTTGGCCTGCGCATTCGCAGTCAACGCTTCGGCAAGCGCTTCAGCCAACGACGCAGAGGGGACCTCTGCGTGGCTGCTTCTCAGAATACCAACGGCCGCCTGCGGGTCGTCGAACCGCTCCTGCAACACGGGAGCGTACCGTAGAGCCAAACGTGCCCGCTGATCCGGCATATCAGCAGCAGCTAGCTCGTTGTTCACAAAGGATATGAATTGGTCCTTGTCGCCCAATTGAGCCGAGATCTCGACAAAGCGGTCTTGCACATCGAGATCGTCGGGCGCGCGCCGCGTAAGAATCTGCAAGCATCGCAGCTCGCCCACAACGTTGTTGCTCGCCTGAAAAGTTTCCCTCGCCTCCCGCAGACGCTGAATCTGCCCCTGCTCATCCCACACGCCGCTGTCGATCTCTTGCAGCCAGAATGCGGAGATCTCCTCACGGTCACCAAGTGCCTCAAGAACCCGCTCGGTCTTCTTCACCCAGCCTTCGGGCCTCTCGAGCTCGGCCGCGCCCTTGAGCAGCTCATAGGCAGCCGCAGCGTTGTCCTGGTTCAAGCGAAAATCTGCGAGATCCATTCGCAAACGCACTCTCTCGCCTATTTCAATGTCGGTGTCGCCACCAAGCTCGATGACCCGTGCCACAGAGGTGAGACGGTCATTGCCCTCAAATAGTTCCATCGCCAACTGATGGGCCTCTACGGTGTCGAGTCCAATTCCGAGCGCCTCCAAGAGTACTCCCCTGGCGGTGTCCGTCTTCTCGGCGCGCAACCAAGCTCGAGTGGCCGCAAACAGCCCGATGGGCAAGTCGTTCCCGCCTGCGGCTCGAACGGCTTCGTCTACGAGGGTGGCAGCCAGGACCGGATCGTCATCGGCAGCGAGCTCCGCCAGCATCTGCTTTTCGGCTGGCGTTGCCGCATCGCGGTTGTACAGCTCATCGAGGGCCTCGCGGCCATCACACACCAATCCAAGATGCTCCAGGGCAATGACAAAAGAATGAAGGTATCGCTCACGTTCCGAGTCTTGTTCGTCCAACCGCTTGAACAATGCTGGCCCAAGTGCCGCCAAGATCGTCGGTCGATCGAGCTCTTCAGCGAGTCGGTAAGTTGTCCTCATGTTTTCGAGGGTGGGCGCCTGACGAGTGGCACCATCCATGAGCTTCAGGGCCCGCTCTTTGTCGTCCAATCTATCAACGGCGATCCGGGCCGCCCTCGCAAGTCGCGCACCTGCCTCGGCACCTGACAGATCGTCGGACCGGGCTTCCAAGACGTCCACCAGCTCGCCGTAGCGATTTGCAAGTTCCAACGCGCGAATATAGGCTGGCTCATTTGCGGCGTCGAGTTCATAGGCCCGCTGCAAAGCCTGCAGCGCCAATTCGCTCTCCTCCATGGCCTCTGCGAGATCGCCCGCTTCACGCCAGGCCACCGCATCGTCGCCAAGAAGCCCGGTTGCACGAACCAATGAGTCAATTGTTTGTGGGTAGTTCTTGTCTTGCCATTTCAGCTGTGCACGAAGCAACCATAGCGGTGCCGTCTCGGATCCCTCTAGGACCGCCAAACTCTCGGCAAGAATCCGAATCGCGCCCTTGTTATCGCCGGCTCCGACGGAGGTCTTTGCTGCAGCGAGAACAGCGTTTGCCTGCTCAGGCTCGAGCAGATGTGCTTCAGCGAACAGATTTCGTGCCTGTGCCTCCTCGCCGAGCTCCCACCAGAGGATATGACCACGACGGCGCAGCCATTGGGCGCGACTGTGATCGTCTTCAGCGCATTCGATCGCCACTTCCGCGCCCGCAGCACGAATACTGGGATCTTCGAGCTCGACGCCACAACCAAAGTAGAGTTCAGCCCAGTGGCTTGTGCGCTCGTCCTCGGCGACATTGACCAATGCCGCAGCCGCTTCCACCCACGACTCTTTGTTGACAAGTAGGGTCGCAACCCGCAACCATACGGTTGCAGCGTCGGATGGCTTTCTTTCCGCGCGAACCCGTAGCGCCTCGATGAGCTCATCGGTCCGCCCGGCGGCTTCAAGGCCCTTCTCCAACCATATCTCAGCGGCGGTGTCGCCCAACTCGATGAGGCGCCGCGAGAGGGCTATGGCTGCATCGGCATCACCAGAGGCGAACTCGCTTTGAGTGCGGTGCCGAAGGACGCCGAGAATTCGCGGGTCCTCTTCGGATAGCATGGTCTCGAGTGAAACCGCAGCGCGGTCCAGCCACTCTGTGCTCTGGATGCTTTGGGCCACGCAAAAAACTGCCCATGCGGAGGACGCCTGACTGAGATTCGCACTGGCAAGCTGTTCCTCGAGATCGCCTTCGCTATCCGGGACGTCCTCACCCGCCTCGATGAGCTCGGCGCGGGCCAACAGCTGCAACCAGGCTCGGTCTTCCTCGCGAGCTGTGGCCGACCGTTCGAGACGCCAGCGGCCAAGCTCGCCAAGACGACCATCCTGACGCCACGCGCGGGTGGCGATATCCCACGCCTCCACGTTTGCCCCCAGGTCCATCGCCCTTTCGAGAAATGGTTTGGCCGAAACGCGTCGGTCGGCATCCACCAGTGCCCGACCGGCGGCAAGTGTTGCCTCTCGGTCAAAAGCATCGACCGCTCCGATCAGCTCCTCGATGCACTCGACGTCACCACTGTTGGCGCAGAGCTGCGCGAGTTGCCGAGTCTCCGCCTCATTGCGGGAGTGCATTGCGCGCAGCGCCTTGGCTGCAATTGTCGGATCATCCGAGTGCTCAGTGGCCATCTCTGCGAAAAGCCGCAATCGCTCCTCGCGCGTCTTGACCGCCTCTGTAGCGAACGCCAGGCGCTCAAGCCAAACCAAGGCCGATGGCCAATCGGCACGTGCACTGTGGCGCTCAACCAGCTGCTTCTGAAGTCGATCGGCGCTCGTGTCTGCGTCGGCCGCCTCTCCCAACACTGCGAGGGAGCCTTCTTCGTCCCCGTCAGTGCGCAAGTACTCAGCCAATTCTTCAAATACCGCCGCGCGCCTGGCACCTTCTCGGGCCTCGGCCCAATCGCGAAACGCGACAACGGGATCACCCACGTCTGGGTGCGAGAGCAGAAGATCGATCTGCATGCGACGAGGCGTATCCGATTCAGGTCTCGCTTCGTTCATGCGCGCACACCACTTGATCGCGGCCTCAGGATCGTTCATCTCGTCAGCAATGACTTGAGTCAGTTCGGCAAATCGGGGGTCGTCGGGATTCAGGTCTGACTCGATAGTCTGCTCGAGGTGGCGCACCAGATCCGGCCACAACTCATATCGGCGCAGGGCCTCACCAAACCTCGCATTGGCCTCGGGTGAGCCCGCCACCACTTGATTGAGCGCACGCAGAATGGCCTTGGCCGACGCGTCGTCACCCACCTTCTCAGCGTAGACCTCAACGCTGCGAAGTCCGTAATCGAGCGCGATTGCCGCATCGGCAGTCAATTGACTCAGAGCAGACAGAGAAACCGCGAGATCAACCCAGCGTCCTAAGGACTCGTACACCTCGAGCAACGCTTTGCGGGTGTCCGTGTCGTCGGGTCTGCTGTTAACAATGCCTTGATAATACGGGATGGCCTCTTCACTGCGCCCAAGATGATGATGCAGGATGTCACCAATTTCGCGACCTAAGTCGGCGGCGGCCTCGGGCGTAGCCATTTTTGACTGATCACGCCGAAGCTCCAACAGCGCTTCCCACTTGCCTTCCGCCGCGAGCATGTCACCAAGCGATCGTTTGAGGGCGTCCTCAGATGTTTCAGGAAACTCTTCAACAAAGGCCCGCTGCAAACCAACCAAACCACTCGACTGGAACTCCCGCGCCAACGCAGCAGCGCGTTCAAATGCTGCACGGCGCTCATATCTCTCCTGTCCCGCCTGGGGCGATTCAAAAAGCAGGGTGTAGTAGTGGATGAGTGCATCTTGCCAATCTGAGCGCTTCTCGGACAGATTGGCCATGACCCGATGGGCTGGGGCTGCAAATGGATCCACCTCGAGCAACCTGACGCAGGTCTTCTCTGCGGCTTGATCGTCCTGCGCGTCGATTTGTGCGCGTAGAGCGCGGGCCAAAAGACCCGGCAGCTCATCCTTGCTGGCAACCTCAATTTGAAATCGCAGGGCCTCAGCAGCACTTGCGAGGTCCCCTCGCTCCTTGGCGACGCCTTCCATCGCTTCGGCAGCACCTTTGGCCTGGTCTCCGTGTGCCTCGACGATCTTGCGATAAATGGTGACCGCCCGATCGAGCTCGCCCAAAGAACGTCGTACTTCGGCGGCACGAACCCACAGCAAGTCAGCACGGTCGGCTGCAGCCCATTTCTCCAGGAGATCGCTAGCAGCGGCGCGACGGCCCGCTTTGGAGAAGACCGCAACCAATCGTTCACACAACGCTTCGGTGCGCAGACCCGCTTCCCCTGCCTCGACCAGATGCTCCGCCTCTCCCTGTTCATCCTCCACGGCCCGGGAAAGCTCTGCAAGGCGAAGGTGCAATGATGCCATGTTCTCGCCGTGACGCTTCGCTTGAACAACCGCCGACTGCAAAGCTCTGCGACTGCCTTCAATGTCGCCTCTGCTCTCCATCAATTTCGAGAGCGTGGTCCACGCAGGCACATTGGCAGGAAACACCTGCACGGACTCCCGCAACGCCTTCTCTGCGTCCTGCTCACGATCGAGTAACTGCCACAAGATCTCCGCACGTCTGGCCAACACGCGACCACGACGTTCGGAGGATTCCGCTGCCACCGTGAGTCGATCCAGCGCACGGGCTTCACCGTGCGGGTCCCTCTGCTCCTCGGCGAGTGCCAGCAACGCTTCAGCGGCTTCGAGCAGGTAAGGGTTGGCGTCGAGAGCATGTTCGAGATCACGACGCCGAGCGTCGGCGTCCGTTCCCATCGACTCGCGAGTCTTAGACAGAAGCAATAGGTATGCGGCACGGCGCGTCGGCTCAGTGGTTGCCCCAGCAGCAGCCTCTAACCGCGCCATGATCTCGACGATGTCTCTTTCATGCTCGAGAATCGGTACAAGGAGCTGTAACGCTTCGGCATCGTCTGGCTGTGCATCGAGAATCAATTCGAGGTTGCGCTGCGCAGCTGCTGTGTCATTTCGCTGCTCTAGCTCGAGGCGAGCGGCAGCGATCCGCGAGCGACGGACCTCTTCGGGCCTGGCGCTCACGCGAGCGGTCTCTTCGAGCAACCGGATGAGGCGGCTCCACTCACCGCGATCCCGCAAAACCTTGCCGAGTTCGTCACGAGCTGAGCGGTTGGACGGATCGAGCTCCACGGCTCGCTCCAGACAGGCAATGGCTTCAGCGGTGGGTCCTTCAGCGACAAGGGTGACGCGAGCAAGGCGCGTGTAGGCAGCCACAAGATCAGGAATAGCTTCGGGATCCCCGCGTTCTTCCTCGACAGCGAGGACGTCCTCGTACAGCGCCCGCGCTCGTGCCACTTCTCCGCGGTCTTCGGCGAGTTTCGCCAAGCGTAGACGCGCTGTGCGATTGCGGGGGTCAACGTCGAGCACCTTATAATAACGACTGGTTGCGCTCTCGACGTCGCCCAGCCAGCGCTCCCAAATTTCACCGAGACGCAAGTTCAATGACACGGTGCGAGCGGAGTCGTCCGACGCCTCCGCCTGCTCGGCGAGGCGGGCTAGGTATGATGCTGCGCGCGCGGGCTCACCGCGGGCTGCGTATGTCTCCGCGAGACCCTCGAGTGCACCAGGATCGTCGGGAGCGATGCGTAGAGCTCGCTCAAAGTGCATGCGGGCATTCTTGAGATCGCCAACCTGCGACCGATAGAGGTGGCCGAGATCACGATGCACCGCACCTCGCCGTGCCGGATCGGTTTCGAGCTTGATTAAGCGTTCGCCGGCTTGGGCCGCACCGGCCCAATGGCCGGACGCATTGCGAAGCTCAAACAGCGCACGATGCGCAATCACCGAGTCCCGGGCTCGCGCCGCGGCGCGCTCGTAGGCGGCCAATGCACCACCGGGATCAATCGGGGTCGCTGCAGCAGCTGCCGCGAGCTCCGCAGCTACGGCGTCGAAACGATCCTTGCGGCTGCGGGCGATCTCTGCGAGCGCCTCGTATCGACTCGTCGCTTCTCCCCAGGACCGCTCGCGCATGGCGATGGCGGCTAGGGTCAACAGTGCTTGAATGTCCTGTGGGTCGTGGTTGAGCACTTCTTCAGCCAGTTGCCGTGTTTCGAGGGCGAGCTCAGGATCGGCGGCACCAATCTGTAACAGGCGTTCACGGGCCCAGGGCCCACCGCGCTCGTCATCAATTGCTTCGCGAAACCTATCGTAGGCGTCTTGGATCCTGCCCGCACCCAGAGCCTCTTCGGCTTTGCTGTAGGCCGCCACGCCTTCAGCCGCGCGTACCGCCGCCGCGGGTGCCGCGCGTTCAGCGATTTGCCGGAGGCTCGGTTCACCTTCGGGCCCCGCCACGATCACCAACTGTCCGCGTGCAATTTCTGCGGCTACGAGTTTCGCATAACTGGTATTAGGGACTTTCCAGCCATTGCGCGGCAAGATCTCGCGCAAGAACTGCTCTGCGGGACGAACGATCCAACCGCCAGCGCGCTGACCGTCAAAATACGGCAGCCCCAATCCACGGCGCAAGTACTCGGGCAGCAACCCTGATGGAATCGGTAGCCAGCCGTAGACTCGGGCGTCGTAGAAGACGATGTGGAGCTCTTCCTGCGAACGAATCAAAAGGGAGGCGCGGAAGGTGAAATCTGCCTGATGCTCGCCGACAGAGAAACGACCAGCGAATTCGATGCTGCCATCGCGCATGGCGGCCTTCAAATCGACAAACCCATGCTGGGTGAGATCAGTGCGCTTGAGAACGTCAGCGATGCCTTCGGAATCGAGGCCGAAGACAAGGTGGCGCAGGGCACAGCGATGGGTCTTAAAACGCTCGGACCCGCCAGTGACGTCAAACGGAAACGCAATATCAGGGATCTCGAGCTCGAGGACCTTGAGGTCAAGCGGGCCGAACTTGCGATCGCGAGTGCTGAGAAGTCCACGGCCACTGACAAAATTCAGGGCGAATCCCAGGGGGATCTCGAACTCCGACGCCTTACGTTTGGGCTCTGCCTGCCCGGTCGGTGAATCGACTATCGCCGTGGTGGAATCAGAATCCACGACTGCTCCTCCGATTGGACCGCTCTTGATGAGCTGCGCATTGGGCGTGCACTACCCACACCCTGGAGTCCGCCTGGGAGTGTAGCACCGTCGCCCACAACCCGACAGTTTATGGCAGAACCTATTGCCCTAAATTCTGGTCTGTTTCAATGACAACGGGTCGCCCGGGTCGCCCGAGTCGCCCGACAAAGGGGCCCTCGACCTCGATCGTGTTGTCGATATGAGCGAGAGCAACCTTCCCAGCATACATCCCTAGTGCCTCGTTCTGGTGGCGCGGACGTACCGCGAGAACAATGGCAGCTGCTACCGCCATCACGGAAGCCAAGGAGGAACTCAGGGAGTACCGGCTCTTCGCCGCTGCCCGACATTGATCTGTCAAGTCACGGGCAGCAGGCTCAGGTCCTTGCCGGCGGTTCCTGATCATCGCCTTCCGCAGCATCAACCGTGGTGCTGTCAAAATCGCTGCCGACTGGCGGTTCATCGCTACGGACGCTTGGCTCTTCTGACTGTGCCACTTCGACAACCCCGTCGACAATCTCATCGCCCGTCTCAGACTCTTCGTCAGTCGTGCCAGCATGCCCGACACTGAGAGTCATCGCCACCCTGGCGTTTTGCTCGACACGGGTCACCGACACGATCACCACCCCCTGCTCGACCTCTCTGTAGCCGTCGAGATCGCGTATCGTGGTGCGCACGGGCAATATCCAAATGTCTGTGGGCTGCTCGAAGTCGAGCGCCACCACTGCACCGTCATCACTCTCGAGCAGCACCTGTGTGACATCGGCAAGCTCCGTCTCCGTCATCGCCACAGCCTCACCATTGGCGAACAATGTCGGCGCTTCCACTCCGATTCGCAGGGGTACCTCAATAGCAAAGAGGCTGCCACCCTCCCCTTCGACGCTGACGTCATATTCGAAGCGCAGCAGCGCGGCGTCGATAGGCAAAGAAAGCATCTTGTTAACGCTCCCCTTGCGCGGCCGCAGGCCATCGATGGTGAGCTCTTCGATGAGCCGCAGGGTGTAGGCTCCATCTCCCTCTTCGTCGATAGCGTTGGCCGATATCTCGAATTTGGGCCGAACTTGCTTCTTGGTATCGAGAGAGCCTGAGAAGTACTCGGTTGCCGTGGCATCTGCCTCGAGCAACCACTCACGAATCATCGTTCGGGGAGTATCGTCTGCGTCGGTCGGCAACTCCCGTGACACATTACAAAGGTTCGCACCACGTCGCGGCGGTTCCGAGTCGTCGCGGCTGGTGGGGGCTGTACGGAGCTCGCCAAAAAACGACTCGGTGCGGCGCTCACCCACGTCGAGGAGATTCCGTCGGCCCACGCGGTCTTCTAACAATCGCACCGCACCACCAAGCACTGGAACGATCCAGGTGCTCAATAGTCGGTTGGCGACAAACACTTCGTCGATGAGATCACCATCGCGCTCCTCCTCCTCCATCGCGATCCAGTCATCATCGCCTTGGGCGAGGGCATCCATCATGGATTCTGCATCAGCGAGTCTCTGCATGGTGGCGTCACGCAAGGCAGGGTCCGAAAAACCTGGCGTCGCGCCACGCCAATAGGCGTCTGGTGTTTCTGCGGCGAAGACCAAGCGTTGAACCGTAGCCAGAGTATCGCTCCACTCTTCTTCGTAACCGTCCTCCTCCATGGTGGCGATGAATAGGCGAAGCTTGTCGCTTACCCGCCACAACCGACGATAGAGGGAATCCACCTCGGAGAATCCTGCGATGAAGTCGGACCAGTCCGACGGCCCCGGGTTTCGCCCGAGTGGCATCAAGTCGGTGGAGATACCGGGTCGAAGACGCAAGGAAGCGACCTCGAGTGAGGCCGCAAAGGTGTCCTTTGGCAGAACCATTTCCACTTGGTCGCTGCCGCTCACGGTATCGAGCCACCGCTGCAACCAACCCTGTTCGAAGCACCATCGGTGGGTGCCGGGCTCCAGGCCCAGGGACTCGGCTCGAACCCATGCGCTTACAATCGGTTCGCCGAGGGCTGCATCCACCGCAGCGCCCAGCCAACGATCAGGCTCAACGCTCGGCAGTGCACTCGACAAACCAGCGTTGAGAACATAGGCGGCAATGCTGAGGCCGCCGCGCTCCAACACACCAAGAGCTGGCGGCGCTGCTCCGACAACCTGAGAACTCGAGACAAAACCGTAGGCAAGACCGGTCTCATCTACCAACCGTGGCATTTCCGGTGCCCACGCCAGTTCAGGCAACCAAAAACCATTGGGGACGAAGCCCGCGAAGGACTCCCAATACTCTGCGGCCATTTGGATTTGACCACGAATGTCGAGCTCATGGATCGACGTTGCGGCACCCCCGTAAAAAGGTCCACCAAGAATCTCGACCTGACCGGCTTCATTCATCGCTTTGAGACGTAACAAAAACTCGGGACGCGCGCGGGACAGATAGTCAAGAAGGTGCCCACCGAGGTGAACTGCCACACGAACGGCCGGCCGGCTCTCGATGGCTTCGAGAAGTGGCTCATAACAGGAATCGCAAGCCTTCGCGATGATGTCTGCGTCGGCGCAAAGTGGCTGATGAAATGGAATGACTACCTGGAGGCGGATCGAGACCATGGGCTCACCTTCGTTGATCGCAAACATCTCACGGAACGCCTTGCCCTACGAGGTCGGTCAGTTTGTTCTTGGCCTTTTCGCGCCGGGGATCGTCGACATCTGGTAGATATCGCAAGAGGTCCCGCAGCGACTGCACGGCTTCTGCACGATCTCCAAAACGCAACGCCTTCTCAGAGGCAAACATATAGGTGTCACAAATCTTCTGTAGCTCTTCCTCTGCGCGCGATTGGGCAGTCACAATTTCATCCAACAAAGGCGGTGGCAGTTCGAGCTCCTCGAGGTACAGGGCGGCCTCTTTGAAATACTCGATCGATCGGTGAAGATTCTCTGGCAGCACCGACCGCGCGTCGAAGGAGACCACACCAAGGCCATAGAGATCCTGTGCCTTGTCTTCGTCGGCCCGCGGCAAGTCTTGCTGGACCACCTTGACCTGCCACACCCCCCAGCGCTCGGGAAGATTGGGTGTGAGTGTGTTGTCGAAGGTGACAATGTTGATGCCAGGCTTTAGGAGCTTGCGCGGCAAAGATTGACTGAGTCCTTGGGTCCAACCTCCCAATGCCAGCTCGGAGTAACCCACGTGCTCGTTGTTGACCAGAATCTCGAGCTCCTTGCCGGACTCCACACCACCGGCGGCGAAAAACAACGTCGCTTTCCCCCCCTGATACTCGAAGGAGAAGTTGACGCGGTCAGGCGTGAAGAAGTCGACCTTACCGCTACCAAAACGCATGCCGGAGTTGACCGTGTTGGCTGCGAAGATCTCTCCCGAGCGGTCCTGTTGCGGTCTGTGCGTGCCTACATAGATAGCGCCAACCACGCCGGCCACGACCACCAACACAGCTGCTGCCACAGCAATTCGCGTCGAGCCCGGTTGCGCCTTGAGCCATACCGCCCAGCGCCGTTTCGAGAACTGGACAAAACTTCCGGTGTGCGTGCGGGCCCGCTCTGTCCGCTGCCGCGGAAGTTGGGATTTTCGTGGCAACTGCGGCAACTGCGGCTTCTGTCCGAGTTGGAGATTGGGGGGCTGATAGGCGGATGTCTTTTCCTCCTCAAGCACCCTGCGAACGACCGTGTTTTCCGGTCGAAACATCTCGCCGTGGCGCACCGAGCTGATACCCGAGGGCTCGTTTGCTGACTTTGCTATTTCGAATTGAAACGTGACCGGGCCGAGCGCAATGGTATCGCCAATACTCACAACTGCTTCCGTGGCGGGGCTGCCATTGAGGAGAACACCGTTGGCACTACCCAGATCTCTTAGAGTGTAGGCATTTCCCTTTTTGTTGCCGACCAGCTCAAGATGATAACGCGACACCCCCACATCGTAGAGGACGAGGTCGTTGTCTGGGGCTCGTCCGACTTTGACACTGTTTTGGGAGAAGTAGAAATCCCTACCAACTCCCTTCCCTTCAACAATCACCAGGCGAAATCCCATGGCGTTCCGACACCTTCAGCAAATTAGTCTGGATACTGTTTGAAAACCACGAGTCCGGGCTCAAGGGTTTCCCTTAAACACCCACTCGAACACGAGCGGTGCCGCCAAAATGACCCAGGTCGTTGCGAAAATAAAGATCAAGGGTCCCAACATCTTGACCGGTGCCTCACCGGCTGCCTTTTCTGCACGCTGAAACCTCTGGTTGCGCAGCTGCTCTGATTGCAGTCGCAGGGTTTTCCCGAGTCCGCTGCCAAGCCTATCCGCTTGAATGAGTGCCCCAAGGAAAGTGGACAACGCAGGAAGTCCCACCCGCTCGCTCATGGCCGATAAAGCCTCTGCGCGCGTCTTGCCCATGCGGAGCTCACCGAGAAAGCTCTGGAACTCTTCCCGCATTGGCCCTGGCTTGCCCTTGTCGACCATGCGCGCCACCGCCGCACCAAAATCGAGGCCCGCTTCAACGCTCAGGGTCAACAGATCCAGATGAAAGGGCAGATCGGTCAGGATCTCTAGGTGCCGTTTTTTCACTTGGTCCCGCAGCCATACGAACGGAAACAACGTGCCACCGACGGCAAACAGCATGACCCACCAAAATGACCAACCCGTCAAGGTCACGATCAAGATGCTGGAAGCCAGGGCGAGGGACAAACTCACGAACGCCAGCAACATCACCTCGGCTGGAGTCATTCCCTCTATGCCGCCGGCCATGACAATTTGCCGCCGCAGATCTTTTCCCATCCCCTCGGGCACGACTCCCTCGAACCGGCCGACCAGCACCTGCCAAAAATACGGACGGTTCACTTCTTCGTGCTCCCGCACGAGCTGTTCCTCGGGGGCAATCAGGGATTGGCCGACGCGATCGCTGATGCCATAGACAGCGAGAAACACCGCCGTGATGCCCAACAGGATGGCGAGTACTGTAAGAATTGTGATCATACGCGTATCGCGATCACCCTGCGTATCAGCAGAATACCCAGCGCCTCCAAAACCAAAACAACTCCGACGACAGCGTAGCCAAACCAGTGCTCCATCATCGGCCGAGTGAGATCGGGGCGTACCATGTCAAAACCAAACCAAACCAAGACAGGCATGGCACCAATGATGTACCCCTGCAACTTTCCCTGTGCGGTCAACGAACGAATGCGGCCCTCCACTCGAAATCGCTCACGAATCGTGATCGAAATCGTGTCGAGCATCTCCGCCATGTTGCCACCGAGCGATCGTGCCGTGTTGATCGCCGTCACCACCAACCGCAGGTCATCAGAATTGACCCGGTGGGTCAGGTTTACCAGTGCCTCTTCAGTGCTCTTGCCCAGTCTCGTTTCGCGAACCGTGAGCGCAAATTCCTGCGACAAAGGCGGATTGGATGTGCGCGCCACCTCTTCCATCGCCTGGTAGAGTGTCATGCCGGCACGGAACGCCGACGCAATGCCCACCAAAGCGTCAACGAGTTGCTGCTCGAAAAGTTTGACACGGCGCTGGCGGTAAAAACGAACGAGCAGAGTCGGTGACGCCAAACCGAAAAGGATAAGAAGGACCGTAAACACTGGCCCCAACAACAACAGCCCAACTGTCGCGCCAATGGCGGTGACCGCCAGGGTCAACACGATGAGCTGCTGCGGTCCCACAAAGAAGAACATCTCTGAGAGGTCGGTGATTTGTTGCGCCAAGTAGCGCTCTTCATAGCGTTCGTACGCACTGCGCAACACTGCAATAATCAACACCGTGAGAAAAAACACGGCACCAGCAGAAAAGAACAATAGCAGAACGTCGAGGGTCATAGTTTCATCTCACCACCATCACGGAACCGTTTCCATCTCAACCCGGTGACTACCGCGAATGACCTCCACCCGAAAGATCTTCGACTGCGTGCGTGAGATCGCCTTCGACCGCTCACCGGTGAGCAGGGTCTTCAAAGACGTGCGCGTGTCTTCGAAGTCACGAATGTCGTTGTCTTCGGGGTTGCGCAAGGACAAGTAGAGGGTGCCGAGATCTTGCGACAACACCAACATCTCCGCCGCCTCCGGCAACACATGAACTGTCACGGTGTTGTACGCTCGCTCCGTCTCCGAAAGCAGCCGCATGTTCGTCTGGCCGCCGATGCGACCGGTGGCAAGGATGACGACGTTCTGCAACATCGTCACCGACACCATCTCCTTGAGCTGTGGATCACGAAACACACCGATGATGTCGACATGATCACCCGGCTCCACCCAGTGATGCACCGAGCTCTCTGGACTCACCCGAATGGACACGGCGCGTCCCTTCTTCTGAACAGCGTCCGCCAGATGTTGATCCCCGGTCTTGGTGTGAATGTGCGAGTACAGCAGCGGATCGCCGGCCATGATGTCCATGGACAGTTTCTGACCACGAACAGGCAAACCCTGGTTGACCGCATCCACGGTGATCACCGACCCGGTGACATTCACCTTCGGCAACTTGATCACCGCGAGGTTGCTGCTCGTTAGCGTATCTCCCGACTTCATGTCTCGCTTGACCGACATCACCGACACCGGCTGCCACCGCGCCGAAATGCTATCGCGATTGGCTTTGTCGGTAAGAAAAAACACCACCGCAGCGAGAACGGCGAACACAGCCGCCAATATCAGTGGAACGCGTCCTTTGAGCATCTTACTTGCCTCTCAGCCTGCGTGCGAAACCAGCCCCTACGGAACCGGCAATGAAATCACCGCGTGAAACGAATTGATATAGATGTCAAATACCTTGATGAACAAGAGAAAGATAGAAATATGCCCACTGCCATCTGGATCCATGGGCGCTCCCGCAGCATCGAGAAATGGGTTGGGCATCCACGGCGCAAAGAAGATGACAGCAAACAACAGGGTGATGATCGCATACTCGGTCATCGCCTGCCCACGCTCCCCCCGCGGCGTCTTCACTGCCACGCCCCCCCGCGGCGTCTTCACAGTAACGCCCCGCCGCCGACGACGAAGTCCATGTCGATGTTGACGGGGACACATCACGGCTTCTCCTCCCCTGCCAGGCCCGACTCTTCGAGCCCCGACTCTTGGTGCCGCTCGCGCTCTTGCCAAGTGAGTGACACCACAACCCGTGGCGGCTCCACACTGGTTTGCTGCAGCGACAAGATCACCTCGAGCCCGTCACTGGAATAGACGAGGCGTCCGGAAGCATTCGTCGCACTCTGGTGAATCTCGCCGCGCCGCACAGCGCCGTAGAGCACCTCATCGTAGAAGTCGACAACCTCACCGACGTATCCATTGCAGCTCAAATACATCATCTCCGTAGCCACACCCATGTCCTTCGCACCGTTGTGGCTGATTACCGCACAATCGTTCGCCACCGGCAACTTCGGTTTCGCCGCGGGCGTATCGAGTGGCCGCACACTGGCAAGAATCGTGGTCTGTCCGCCGCCGCCACCGCCACCACCATGATCGTCACCATCACTGTTCCCGGGAACAGCCGCGATGGTGCGCATCCATGGATCGTGAGCATCCATCGCCATAATCCACTCTTCCCCGCCGACGGTGTTGCGCTGGACTTGAAACCCCTGACTGGTCCACAGCCCCTCGTACCAATCAGCAACTTTCCACACGGGATCAGAAGTAACAGCGTAGGCCATCTCCCGGCTCACCCCATCCACATGAAGCCCTTTGCCCATGGGATAAAAAGACGAGTCGCGATAGAGCGGAATGACTTTGGACAACCGTTCAAAGCGTTGCAGCGACTCACCATAGGCCTGCGCCAACTCCCCACGGGCCACCAGCACACCCGCCACTGCAGCTCCAGCGATGCTGATGGCAAATGCCGTCGCGAAGGCGCGTCGTCTCCGAGACGAAATGGATGTCAGTGCGTCCAGCACATCCGCTCCTCTTCCTCCGGGCAACCCATGAAGTAGTCACCGCGTTCTATGAGGGCATCGAGGTATTTACTGTCATCGGGTCGTTCAGCATCGTGATACATCGGCATCGTCTCAAAACGACGAACGGTTTCATTGGTGTCCTCAGGAGTACCACCGGTCTCCTCGAATATGTCGACTTGTCCCGCCGCCAGTTGTCCAGTCCCTTTTACATTGCGACTGTCTCGGAGCTCGCTGTTGGTATAGGGCCGCGAAAAAACATGAAGCTCCGGCCGTTGGGTGGGGATGCCTATGAATTCGTTCAGTCCAGCGGGTACATAGTCAAGCATACGAGCCACGTTGCCCAATGAGCTGAGGATTCCACCACCGGGAATTGCCTGAATCGGTTTGCCATTCGAGCTGATATTCTTGACCATGTTGGAGAAATGCATTTTCTCCCGTCGCGTTCGCCAATCATTCTCTGTTCTGATCCACCCAGGATTGGTCGACCACCCTTGATTGACCCGCCAAGAATCGGCGAGCAGGGTGTTGGACATGGTGCGGCCGGAGTCTTCGATCTGTTGTCCTACGGGCGTCCACTCACTCAAGCCGGCACCACGAATACCGCCGTGTTTTGCCATCTCCACACCGGCGCTCGCATCAACGGGGCGAACGGGGGGCAAGACCTGCACATTGGCGCGACCGGTCACTTGGCTCCTAAGGTTAAATCCAAACGTTCTGGCGGGGCCGGTTACCAATGAGTTGATATCGGCGCCAATGCCAAGTGCTGCCATGATGGACCCAATACTCGAGAAGGGGTCGGCAAGGGATGGATTCGCCCAGTCTGGAACAACCTGGGTGTTATCAGCGCGTAAATCCTGCATCGGCCGAGAGGTGTACTGTGCCGAAAGCGTTTTGCCCCAAGTGCGGGATGACCTGCGGTCGTTTGCACCGTCGAGATCGAAGTACACTTCCTCGAGCTCTTCGCCGATGGACTCGCGGGCGTCTTCAAACAAATCACGATGAGCGCTGGCGGTGATCCTCTCGGCACCGTAATTGGACAGAGGTCGGGTGGTAAATGCCCAGGTGGAATACCGGGCAACTTCTTGGGTTTTCAATCGCGCCACTCCCAGCTCGGTCAAATACAGCGAGCCGTAGAGCAAAGCGACAAACAATGGCGCAGTAATGGCAAACTCGGTGAGTGCCGCACCCCGTTGGCGGCACGCAGCGCCACGATGTCTTTGTTTCTTCATAGCCTCGCCCATCAACATCGTCTCGCCCATCAATGCATAAACACGTTGTCAGCCACCATTTGAGACAACCACTCCGGCAACACAGAGCCGAGACGATCAATAACCACTCCCTTGGGTGCGAGCCGTGCCCCCCAAAAAGGATTGAAAAGATTAGGCGGCTCCCGCCAGGCTCCCGGTCGATGGTAATACACCTGAGCTCGCGAAATGACGTTGAGGCCGTCGCCAAAACCACTGCCCATCATTCCGCTCTCGCCAATGTTGGCATCAAGCTTTGCTGTTTGGTTCTTGTGACGCATCTCAAAGCTCAGATCGTTAACCCCAGATCCAGATCCGCCAAGAGCCATGGCGCTCGGCGGCTTGTTCAAAGAAATCCAAACGTCCGGTTGCCTGAAGTTCTTTTTCTCAGCTTGGATGGTCCGATGCCCCGGCTTGAACTTGATGTAGGGGGTGATGCCCCCTTTGAGGCCTAAGAAGCTCAAGAATGATTTCCAGGTGTGGTCGTCGTCTTCAGCCTCACAGGTGAAGCCTGCATGTTTTCCTGCACTCCTCGCACCGAGGAATGAAACTGTGGCGAACATCCTAAACGCGGCTTTGGGGGTGGTTTCACCGTAGTCTGTTGGTTTTTCGTAACGGCAATGCATGCTCTCCGCTTTGGTGGGCCCGGAAACGACGCTGGCAAAACCAAATCGACGAATTCCGATCAGCAACTCCGGAATGTCTTTGGCCACGAGGTGGTCACCTGACGTCAAATCTGAAGTCTCCGGCCCACCATCGCCGGTGTACTCGAGAATGGCCTGTAGCTCCTCTTCATTGGGGTTGCTGATAAGCTTGGTCGTCCCAATGTGCACATTGAGCTGGGTGGCAAACTCATTGAGCCCGTCCATGAATTTTTTGGTGAGTCCCCGGGAATTTCGCGAGGCAACAGCTTCGCCGAGCTTTGCCAGCTGGTTGGTGAAAGCCTCTGCTGGCAGTCGTGAAACAATGAAACGATCGTTACCGGTAGAAGAGAACCGCGAGGCGTTGGCCAACTCTGCCACGATTCTCTTGTCTTCCGCAGGGGGGCCGGTGAGCCTGGCCGCGGATAAATCAAAAGAGTCAATGTAGGAGGCGGTGTTCACCAGATTGAGAATGGTCGATGCGGGCGTCACTTGCGCATCGGGGTCGTTGGCCTCGACAATCGTACGCCCACCGTCAAGGAGTTGCATCGAGGTGGCGGCCATCAACATAAAGGATTCAAGAAAAAGAAAGTAGTTCTCTGTAGTCTTCAGTTTGATGAAATTCTTGACTGTGGTCTCCATGCCAATGCCCTCGGTGTCGAGCAGGTAACCGATCACATCGCACATTGCCTCCAGGCCTCTGCCAATGCCCTCGATGATACCGCCCAGCGTCGCTGTCCAGGGGAGGATCTTCAGGAGCTTCGCTGTCTGAATCGCCAACTCTCCATTTACGCCCGCCATGCCATGCAGATGGGTGGCGTTCGAGAGCAACGATTGTGCCTCCATCATCTGCACGTAATTGGCGATCTGCGCGCGATTGGCAAAAGCAATGAAGTTGAAGGTGCGGGCCTCGAGGGTAGCGAGGGAATAGGCCGTGGCGTCCGCTGCATTCTGCAGCTGGATTTTTTCGTAGACGGCGCGGGAGAGATTGTACGAAGTGTACATGCCGATCGATAGGATGAACACACCGACAAGGGCAAGGAGCATGGCTTGTCCCCTCGAGCGGCGCGGCTTCACCGACGGCCTCACTGCTGTGAACAAGCCCAACATTGGGTCAAAAATCCTCGATCGTGAACCAAACCGGCTCGCGGCGATTGCCCTCAAACATGTTTGACTGCATCTGCATTGCATACTGCGCATACAACGGGACGAAATAGAGACCGGTCTTTTCCCCTATCCACCTAAGAGTACGAATCTCCTTTTTCCATTGGGTGGTCGTGAAAAAGTCGTCGAGGGGCCCCTGACTCGACCCTTGCTGTACCGCTTCATCCACATATTGCCCAGTGCCACCGCCGCGGGTGATGCGTCCGCGCCACTCTGCCCATTCGGTGACGTCAGATTCAATGCGGCGAGTGCCCAGAGACTGTTGCACAAACCACAAATCGAAGATCAGCTTATTGATGATGGGCACCTTGAGTGGACACAAAACCCGCACCTCAACGGCAAGCCGACCCTCCCCGGGATTGTTTGAATGAAGCTCTTCAAAAAAGTCGACATCGTCGAAATCCATTCCTGCTCCATCGGGGTAAACGAGCACGGCCTTGTCATCGATGGTTTGGGATTGGGAACGTTGCTCTTGCTGCCAATCCCGAAGCTCCCGAAAAGCCTCACGAGTTGGACTGGTGACGTGCACCTCCACCAGGGAGATATCCTGAGCGATGCCACTGATCTCGACTCCCAAGAGATCACCCGGCAAGCGCTCTAGGGTTCCGGCCAGTTGATCTATGGCGCTGGTGGCTGCCTCTATCGGTTTGACCTTGAGCCAGGCCTTGGCAAACTCCCGGGGTGTGTCCGTGCGAGCATATAAAGGTAGGGAGCCAATGACCGCGGCGTTTTGCATGACGCCCCAATCGCCATTGTTGACGATGCCGGCGCGGACAGCGTTGTAGGCTGCGTACTCTGTCATGATCCTGCCGTGTTGCAGCATCATGATTTGCAGGCCGCCGAGGACGAGGAAAATCATCACCGGCATGGTGATGGCGGTCTCGACCATGACTTGGCCAGTCTCGGATCGCCGCAGCCTAATGCGCTTGGTCGTCATTGGGCGAAGTCTACTACCACAAGCCCCCACACGTCGATGTCGACACGCCCAAATTGCAGGTGGGACAACATCTTACATGAAAGATTCACGAAAGTTGGTTGCTCCAAATTGATTCCAGATCTGCAATCTGATTCCGGATCTGCGATCAGCGATCAGCGGCCTTTGTACTCCATCATGTTTTGCATGGCCCCTTTGGCTTCGTCGTCTACCTCGGCCTCTCCCCGCCTTTCGTCAGCACATTCCTCACACAATCGCATGGTCTTGCCACCGACCTTCACCTTCTCCAGTTCATCCACTTCTTCACCGCAGTCTTGGCACTTCATTGCTTCCTCCGTGTTCACTGCTCGGTTGCGATGACGATTTGAGCAGAAAAACCGAGATTCGGCCAGACTCTTTTTGCAACTGCCCGAGCATCCGAGCATGGCGGGCGACCGGCGTTGGGCCGGGCCGCTACTTGTAGGACGAAACCAGGAAGCGCTCTCCCCCGTCGAACTTGATCGTAGCCAGGGTGTTGCTCGTGATTGCGACGGCGCTTGCACCATCATTCCCGGGAGAATAGGCTGCGAGCTGCATGGTAAGAAATGTCATCGTTTGCTTGGCCTTCATCGCACTGACAAACGGGTGTAAGCGCGGCGGCCAACACGAGAAGCCCGAAGAACCGCCACGGCCAAAGGTTTTCGCCGGTGACGAGCTGCCGCCACTCGCAAATCAAGGGCTCGCGCAACCAGGCGGCACCTTGGTGATAGCCATGGGGGCAGAGCCGCCAACCCTCAATTACCAACTCGATCCGCTCGACGCCTGGGGCAAAAGAATCGACGAGCTCGTCATGGATAGCTTGGCGCGCCCCAACATCATCACCTGGAAACACGAACCCCATCTCGCAGAGTCGTGGGAGATCTCAGAGGACAACCTCACCCTCACCTTTCATCTGAGAAAAGGAGTTGAATGGCACGACGGCAAGCCGTTCACCGCCGACGACGTAATCTTCACCTTCGACAAGATCCTCAGCCCGACCTCCAAAACCATGGCTATTCGTTCGTACCTCGACGCATTGGCACGTTACGAAAAACAAGACAGCCACACCGTCGTCTTCCATCTCGCCGAGCCCTATTGGTACGCCTTCGACGCCATTGCGGAGATCTTCATCTATCCCGAGCACATCTACAAGAAGGGTGATTTCAACACCCATCCGGCAAACCGCGCCCCGATTGGCACAGGGCCATTTCGTTTTCATCACTGGAAGACTGGCGAAGAGATCGAGCTGCGGCGCAACGACAACTTTTACGGCAACGCACCTCACCTCGAACGCTTGGTGTTCAAGTACGTGCCAGACCCAATTGTGCGCACACAACTGCTACGCAAAGGTGAGGTCGACGTCGTCGAGAAAGTGTCCCCCGAGGAGTGGCGCGCCATCACCTCCGAACCCGACAGCGGGCTGCGTTTTTGGCGACTCCGACACGTGCCGGGCAGTCTGCAATGGATTGGTTGGAATCAAGAGCGGCCGATGTTTCGTGACAAAAGAGTTCGCCGTGCCATGACCATGCTCCTTGATCGACACGACGTGGCCAATAACCTACGCCTTGGCCTCGACACCGTGGCCGAGTCTTGGTTCTACCCAGGCTCACCCGAGCACGACGCCACCATTAAACCTTGGCCCTACGATCCTGAGGCCGCGGCCGATCTCCTTGACCAGGCCGGTTGGGTCGATCACGACGCGGACGGCATTCGCGATAAAGAGGGTCGGCCGTTTGAGTTCACATTTCTCTATCCCGCAGGTCCGCCCTTTTACGAACAGCTCGCGAGCTTGATGAAATCGGACTTTGCCAAAGCCGGCATCGAGGTGAAAACCGCGCGAATAGAGTGGGCGGTGTATACCGAGCGGTTACGTCGGCACGAGTTCGACGCCTGTTCGCTCTTGTGGCAAATGACGCCCCGCAATGACCCCTATCAAGTTTGGCACAGCTCGGAGATCAACGGCGGCTCCAACTATGTGTCTTTTCGCAATAGCGAGGCCGACAATCTCATTGAGTCTTCGCGACACGAGTTCGATGATGAGAAGCGCTTGAAACTCTATCGGCGTTTCAACGCCATTCTTCACGAGGAGCAGCCCTACACGATGCTGTTCAATCGCTACAATCTCTCGTTGGTGTCGAAGAAGTTCGGCGGCATCGTCTCTACGCCATATGGCGTGCTCAATTATTCCGAGTTTTACCTCCGGGCGTCAGAACCAGAGCCAGAGCCAGAGCCAGAGCCAGCGCAAGAGCGTGAGCCTGAGCCAGCACCAGCGCCTGAGCCAGCACCAGCGCCAGAGCCAGAGCAGAAGCTGAAGCCCGCGACCGCGTCGCCTGACAACCCCACACCGTAATGCGATTTCTGGTTGGCCGACGCCTGCTGCAACTGGTGCCGACTTTCTTGGGCGTCACGTTGCTGACGTTTTTTCTTTTGCGCCTGGCGCCCGGTGCGCCATCGCTCGTTGGGGACGACGGGATCGTGACCCCCGCGGTACAAGCCAGCCTCGAGGCCTGGAGAGAGCTCAAGGGACTCAACCAGCCGCTGTGGGCCCAATACATCAATTGGCTATCGCGCTTCGTCCGCTTCGACTTCGGCAGCTCGCTCATCGATGAGCGTCCTGTGCGTACCCTGATCGTCGAAGCGTTACCGCGGACGTTGGTCCTTACCGTTCTCGCCCTGATCTTCACCTATACCCTGTCGATTCCCCTTGGCATCCACTCAGCCATTCACCGCGGCCAAAGGAGCGATCGGATCATCTCGGGCGTACTGTTCATCCTCTACTCCATGCCGTCATTCTGGGTGGCACTGCTCTTGGTGGTTGTACTCGGTGGCGGTGCCTGGTTCGATCTTTTTCCCATCGTTGGCTTGCGCTCGAGCAACATGGAAGGTGCCGGGTTCTTCGTCCGGAGCATCGATCTCATCTGGCACCTCGTCTTGCCGGTGTTTTGCCTGACATATCCATCGTTGGCGCGCACCTCTCGTTTTCAACGAAGTGCCATGCTCGACGTCATCCGCCAAGACTACATCCGCACAGCAAGAGCCAAGGGCCTCACCGAGCGGACGGTGATCTTGCGTCACGCCTTGAAGAATTCGCTCCTACCCATACTGACGCTCCTTTCCACAGACCTGCCATGGATCCTCGGTGGCTCCGTCATCGTCGAGCGCATCTTCGCCATTCGCGGCATGGGAATGTTGACCTTCGAAGCGATCTTGCGCCGTGACTACCCAGTCATCATGGGCGTCACTTCCTTGGTGGCAATCCTCACCATGGTCGGCGTCCTCCTCGGTGACCTCGCCTACGCATGGATCGATCCCCGCATCCGTTTCGAGAGGACCCAGGGATGAAAGGCAAACGGGATACCTGGAGCGCCATGAAGTCCCGCCGCGGCGCACGGTGGGGGGTGGCGGTTTTGGCAACGGTGTGTGGCGTCGCCCTGTTAAGTGACTTCATCGCATCGGACAAACCGATCCTCGCGCGCATCGATGGCAAGCTGTACGTTCTCCCCAACCTCTTCACGCCCGTTGGCTTGCGCCCGTACACCATCAACACGCTGATTGAGCGTATGGGCAAAACTGACTGGCTCATTGCCCCCCTGGTGAGTTGGGGTGCCAACGAACAGGACAAAGGAACCGCACCGCTGGCACCACCTAGCAGCCGCCACTGGCTGGGCACGGACACAGCGCGGCGGGATGTGCTCGCGCGCATGGTACACGGAAGTCGTGTCTCGCTCTTGGTGGGACTCGCTTCGGTGTCGATTTTCATCACCATTGGCACCCTTCTCGGCCTGCTGGCGGGTTTCTTCGGAGGGTGGGTCGACGTCATCGTGTCACGAACGGTCGAAACCGTGATGACCATTCCCGTGTTCTTCCTCATTCTCGCGGTCATGGGGATCATCGAGTCGGCTGGCATCGGCACCATGATGGTGGTCATTGGCCTAGTCTATTGGACTCGAGTCGCCCGACTGGTGCGGGTAGAGACGCTCAAACTGCGACAACTCGGTTTCATCGAAGCTGCGACCGCACTCGGATATTCTAATCGGCGGATTCTCTTGGTTCACATTCTGCCGAACGCTCTCGGGCCCATTCTTGTGGCAGCAACCTTTGGCGTGGCTGCTTCAATCATGATGGAGGCGTCTTTGTCGTTTTTGGGGTTTGGAACCCCCGACGCCACCGCTAGCTGGGGCGGACTGTTGCGCGGTGCCATGGGAAACTTTCATGCCTGGTGGTTAATCCTTTTCCCAGGTCTTGCGGTGTTTGCCACCGTAACCTCCTGCAATGTTCTCGGGGAAGCTATGCGGGACAGCTTCGACCCCCACCTGCGTCATGAGGTTGAGTGACAAAGTCCAGAGAAGCCCAGTGCAAGAAAGTTGTTTGTGGAAACACTGACTGATAGCCTGAAGCATCGTGACAGATCCCCTTGATGAATTACCCGAGATCCAAATTGAGGCTGTCTTGGACGAACCCAGCGACCCCACTGACGCTGGCGAGGCGGGATTGCCCGAAATAGACATCGACCTCGATTTCGATGGTCCGCCGCCAGTCATTGATTCGCCTGCACCAACACCGCCTGCGGCGTCGAGACAGCCCTTGCCCCCCACTCGTGACGCCAACGCTCCAACGGACGCCAAGAAGAGATCAGCGACTGCGTCCCTTGATCTTGACGCTCTGTTGTCAGACATCGACTTCGCATCGGCGACGCGACCACGCAAAAAGATCCCGACCACCGGCTCGTCTTTGGGACCGGCGGTGCCACCCCTCAACGCCATGGATAAGATCGCGGTCGATATTGACCTGGACCATACCTCTGTCGACAACAACTCGAGTCCTCGGGGACAAATGGTGCCCGAGCTCACCTTTGAACTTGAGGTCAACGCACCAAAGGCACCTCAACCACCTGAGCAGACAACCAATCCCGAAGAATCGGCAGTCGACGATTTCGATCTAGACTTTGGCGGTCCGCCAGTTCTCCCTCTCTCGGCAGACGAGCCATCACCGTTGTCGACAATCCCGTTGGAAACCATGGCCGCAAGTCCTGAGACCATTGATGCGCTCAGGAAACTGGCCGGCCCGGGGAGCGATCCAGTGGCAGCCCGAGCCGCTCTGTTTGCGGCACTCAAGGGTGAGCCTCACAACGAGGCCGCCCTTCCTGACACCCGCGCCATAGCCCTTGGTCTCGCCCGGGTCTTAGTTGCTACAGGATTTTCCATCAACGAGATCGCGGACGCAATCATTGAAGCCCTGACGGAATGAGCGGTGAGGCGCTCCTTCGTGTTCGCAATCTGGTGATTTCCTTCGCCATCGATGGCAAAGACTGCCCCGCTGTCGATGGCATTACATTCGATCTCGAACGTGGGCGCACCCTTGCACTGGTGGGAGAGAGCGGTAGCGGCAAGACCCTGACCGCAGTGTCCATACTCGGGCTGGTGCAGCCTCCTGGCGTAATCACCGGGGGCTCTATCGACTTTGATGGGACTGAGCTCGTAGGTGCGACGACAAACGCGTTCTGCGCTATTCGCGGCCGACGCGTGGCCATGGTTTTCCAGGAGCCTATGGCCGCGCTCAACCCGGTGATGCGAATCGGCGATCAAATCGCAGAGCCCTTACGCGCACACCTTGGTCTCTCCCGAGTCGCCGCACGCGACAGGGCAATCGATCTACTTGGTAAGGTGGGCATTGGCGCTCCCGCGCAACGGGTCGACAACTACCCCCATCAGTTAAGCGGCGGCATGCGTCAACGAGTGATGATTGCCATGGCCTTGTCCTGTGACCCTGAAATCCTCATCGCTGACGAGCCGACAACTGCGCTCGATGTAACCGTGCAACGACAAATCCTCGCCCTGTTACGAAAGATGCAACGGGAGCGACACATGGCGATGCTGTTTGTCACCCACGATCTCTCATTGGTCGAAAACATAGCCGACGAAGTCGCCGTCATGTATGCAGGACGCATCGTCGAGCGGGCATCGGTCCAGCAGATCCTCACAACCCCCAAGCATCCGTACTCACGCGCCCTGTGGCACGCAAGTCCCGCACGACACCGCGCAGGGGAACGGCTGCAAGCTGTACCTGGAAACACGCCCGGACTGACCCAACGACCCCGGGGCTGCCCATTTCATCCGCGTTGTCCCCGAGCCTTAGAGCGCTGCCACCAAGACGTGCCGGCCTTTGACGCGAGTGTTGCCTGTTTTGTCCCACATTCGTAAGAAGATGTATGACTGAACCATTGGTGCAGACAGAAAACCTGTCACAACAGTTTCACATGCGCACCCCAGGTCGCACCGATGTCCTGCACGCGCTTGACAATGTCAGTCTGTCCATTGCCTGCGGACAAACCCTCGGTTTGGTGGGCGAGTCCGGTTGTGGCAAGAGCACACTTGGCCGCTGCATTCTGCGGCTGCTTCGCCCATCTTCGGGCCGAATCGTCTTTGCGGGGACTGATATCACCCACATGTCGCGACGGGCGTTGCGCCCAATGCGGCGACGCATGCAATTCATACCCCAAGATCCTCTTGCCTCGCTCAACCCGCGGCAGACCGTGACGGACGCACTCGGAGAAGCTCTGACAGTGCATCGGATATGCGAGAAGTCCACTGTCCCAGAGCGCATCGCGGCTTTGTGTCAGAGCGTCGGACTCGGCACCGATATCGTCAACCGATACCCGCACGAGCTCTCGAGCGGACAACGTCAACGACTCCTCGTCGCTCGCGCCCTGAGTGTCGAGCCCGATTTCATCATTGCGGATGAGCCCACCAGCTCCCTCGATGTCTCGGTTCAAGCGCAGGTCATCAATCTCCTGCTCGACCTCAAAGAAAGCCTGCGACTCACCTACCTGTTCATCAGTCACGATCTCCATGTGGTGCGAATCGTCAGCGACGTGGTCGCCGTCATGTACCTCGGCCGGATCGTCGAGGTAGGTTCGGCCACCGATCTCTATCGGAGCCCCAACCATCCGTACACCCGAGTACTGCTCGAGCCCTCTCAGGCCAGCGACGACGTCGCAGCCGATGAGCCCCCAAACCCGCTGCAGCAACCAAGCGGCTGCTCATTCCACCCACGTTGTCCGATTGCCAAGGACATATGTAAAAACGAAACCCCTGCTTTGAGAGCTCTCGGGGGCGACAACGTCGATCGCCAAGTGGCGTGTCACCTGGCCTAGCTCTCTTGCTCCGCCCGTTTGGCGGCCGACCGCTTCTCTCCATCGAGCCGGCCCAGTTGGTAATCCTCATGGTCGACGAACTTCATGGCCCCGGCGATGAGCCCATGGCCGGCCTTCTCGCCTATGAGCCGGTGCATCTGTTGGCAAATCCGCCGGTACGACGAATGTCCCGCGGCCGCGGTTCGTAGCTCGAGGAGGTGGAACGCCTCACGAGCGTTGAGCTGCATCATGTAACGAACGTTCGCGGCAAAGGGCACGACGTACTGTGCGACTTCTTTGCCGAGGTCGGATGCAAGATCTCCGTAGAGCTCCCGAACAGCAGCGATGGCACGATCGTACTTCCCATCGAGATTAAGCTCGATGAGCGTGTCGGGGGTGATGTGGCCAAGGTCAAATGAGAGCGTCTGCCATTCGATGGTCAACATGCGGTGACGCTGCAAGTCGCGAAACGCACCATAGTCGGAGATGATGTCAAAACGATAGGAAGCCCTCTCGAACGCGCGCCCTGGCTTGTGACGCCGGTTCTTGCGATCGCCCACATAGGCCTCGACAATCTTGCGCCTTTCATCGACACCCATTGCACGAACGATTTCAAGTAACTGATCGTCAGGCAGCAGCGAATAGGCGTACAGTGCGGCTGCCGCAATCTTGAGTTCCGCATCCACATCCCAATCCACCAAGGTCACTGCGGGACGTGCATTTGCTTGTGCTTGGTGCTCGTGTGCGACGGCGCGCATTCGCTCGTCAATGTCGGCGAAGTACCGAGTCCAGGCGATACCCCGATTCTCCAAATCCACGCGACGCATGAATGCAGGAATAACCTTGCGCAGCTCATCCAACATGAGTTGCGAATAGTCGCGCACCTCCTGGAGGGGATGGGCCCGCATACGCAAGATCATGCTCTCGTACGCCTGGCCATTGGCATAGATACCGACATTGGATGTAGTCGCGGCGGGCAACAACCCCCGTAGATCATCACAAACTTTGGCGCGAATCGTTCCATTGTAGGCAACCGCTGGCGTTCCTTCGACACGCGGGAATTTGGCTTCGTAATGCTCCCGTAGGCTGGGGGCGAGATCCTTGTAGGTGTTGAATAGATTGTCGATGACCTCGACATAACGCTCGTTCCACTTCGAATCACGGATCTCCGCGGGCACGAAGTATCGATAACGCCCGCCGAGCGGTTTGTCGTAGTAGATGTAGCGGGTGCTCTGCTCCAGATAGGCAGCCATTCGCCCCCACTCGATCATCTTGGTGAGAATGTTCGACGATTGCTCGCAGGCGAGGTGAACCCCACCCAGTTGGGCCACCGAGTCATCACCAAAGTCAGTAAACACCTTTTCATACAGAGCAACGGCGCGATCCACATCGACGCCATCACCAACACCAGGCTGCTCTGCAATTGTTTCAATGCCGAGATCGGGGTTGCTAACAAACTCGTCAAGAAACAGACGCCGCAATGATTTCGGCGAGCGGCTGTAACGGGCAAACAGGGCACCCTTGACCACCTCCGGCAAGTTGACCAACGCAAAGACCGGACCGTCGACGTTGGTGAAGAACCCGGAGAGCGTCTTCCTCTCGTCCGCGGTGAACTCTTCGACGAAATACTCAAACCTGGACATGGGCCTCCGCGTTTCCACAGCTCGAGCCAACCAGATGACCCAGCGGTGGGCCGATGGGTTGAGCGAAGATCTGTCTACAGCCGCAATGTTTCTTCAATCGCTTGCCAGAATGCCGCACGAATTGCGTGATAGCCACGGTCGTTGGGATCTTCGAGGTTCTGGCAATACCAATAGGTGGGATCGCCTGCGTCATAATATGGATTGCTCCTGTCGTCGAAGTGGATTCCATGGCCGAGCATCGCGGCGCGCATATCGACGAGTACCGCACCCGTTGCCAGTGCAATCTGCTCAATCTGTTGGTTGTACAGCGCCAACACGTCGAATCCATCCGGCCACGGCGGCAGTCCAACACCGGCATTTTCAATGTCACCTACGCCATCGGTGGGATCATAGATATTGGCGAGGAGAATATACGTGGGGCCGGTGATGCTTGCTTTGGCTGCCTGAATGAATCCGATCATCCTCTGTCGATAGTTGTCTGCCCAACTGGTGGCAGCGGCCAGGCTCGAACAGAATGCATGGCATTCACCGGGGCTCGAGCAGTTGTAGTTGTGGATGAGATCATTGCCCCCCAATGTAATCACCACAACGGTCGGCTTCCACGTGTGAGGGTCCTGTTGCAGGACGTAGGTGATGTCGCTGGTCGAATAGTCACAGGAGGCACTGCCGCTGATTGCTTGGTTGTTGCTGGTGACAGATGCAAAATGTGATCGCAAATCGCGCCCTCTCCACTGTGGATAGATCCCGTTGTTGTTCTGGATGAGCAGCTCAAAGAAACTTAAGCCAGAAGTGGCACAGAACCCGTCGGTTACACTGTCGCCGAAACCTATGATGTGAATGGCATCGCCAATTCGAGGATCGCCACCCTGAGCAAAATCCCCCGTCGAGTGATCGCCCGAATTGTTGTCTCCAGCATGCGCCATGTCCCCCGTCGAGTGATCGCCAGAAACGTTATCTCCAGCATGCACCCTGTCCCCATTCGAGTGATCTCCAGAAACGCCATCACCGCTCAACGAGTCTCCGATGGGCCTGTGGTAGGTTGTGTATTCCCTTGGTGGTTCAGCGCTGCATTGTGGGAGCAAGCCCAACAGGACAAACAGCGCAATATTCGTAAGCTGCGTATATCTCTTGGCCATCGCGGTGATACCTTTTTGCATCCTGCCACGTGAAGCGTTGGACAAACACCATAGCAAAACAGGGTGCCAGGTGCCCATAGTTCATTCGCAACTTGAAGAATCCGCGGAGCTAAGTTTTTTCGGGAACGTGGGAGGCAGCGTGGTAGGAGCTACGCACCAGCGGGCCCGCCTCGACGTGGGCAAACCCGCGGGCTTTGGCAGCCTTCTCGATCTCGGCGAACTCCTCTGGAGCGTAATACCGATCGATGGGCGCGTGCTTGACGGTTGGGTTGAGATATTGGCCGATGGTCAAGACATCACAATTGACGGCACGTAGGGCGTCCATCACCGCGAGCACCTCATCGATGGTCTCTCCGAGACCTACCATCATGCCGCTCTTGGTGATCATCGAGGATTTGTGCTCCCGCCGGTACGCGTCAACACGGCCGAGGAGTTCCATGCTACGCTGGAAATTGCCTTTGGCGCGCATACGTGGAAACAGTCGGGGCACAGTCTCAGTGTTGTGGTTGTATACGTCCGGTCCCGAGCGCAGAACTCGCTCCAGCGCCGCTGTGTCTCCCATGAAATCGGGGGTGAGGACCTCAATGCGAATTTTGGCATTCTGCGCGCGGATGGCAGCGACAGTTTGGGCAAAATGGCTGGAGCCATAATCGGGGAGATCATCCCGTTCGACACTCGTCACCACCGCATGGGCAAGGCCCAGATGCGCGACCGCCCTCGCCACCTTCTCGGGCTCCTCGGGATCAGGCGGTTTCGGCCGACCCTTGGTGATCGCGCAGTAGCGGCAGTTGCGGGTGCAAATGTCACCGAGGATGAGGAAAGTCGCGGTGCGATGTTTGCCCCAGCACTCCCAGATGTTAGGGCAGCGGGCTTCTTCGCACACCGTATGCAGCTCCAATCCGTCGAGGAGCTTATCGACGTCTTTGTAGGTCTTGCTATCCTGGATCTTCACCCGCATCCACTCGGGACGGCGAGCACGCAGTCCCGATTTCTGCTCAGGTGTCTTCAGAGGTTTCTGCTGCGAGCTGCCCAATTGAACCAAGTCTCTCATGACGCAATCTCCTGAGCTGTGGCGGCAGGCAGGGACGTTGCGGCTGCCATTTCGACCCTTCGCGCTAACACGTTGGCCGCGTGATGGGTGAGGCGCTCCTCGACTGCACCGACCTCAATTCTCTGGCCTGTTAGCTCGCTAAGGGAAGTCACTCGTTTGCCATGCAGGCCGCACGGGACAATCAGAGAAAAGCCATCGATCCCGGTAGCGACGTTCAGGGCAAACCCGTGCATCGTCGTCCAACGGGAGATGCGCACCCCCACGGCGCCTACCTTGGCGTCGCCTGCCCAAACCCCACGCAAACCGTCGACGCGCTGGGCCTCGACGCCGAAGTCTTGGGCGGTGCGGATCATAATCTCTTCGAGCTTGCTGACAAAACCGCGAACGTCTTGCTCGCCTTCGCCGAGACGCACGATCGGATAACCGACGATCTGCCCGGGGCCGTGATAGGTGACGTCGCCGCCACGGCCGGTGCTGAACACCTCGATCCCCGAAGCCAGCAATCGCTCCCGCGAAGCGACAATATCGTCTTCACCACTGTTACGCCCAAGCGTGATTACCGGCGCGTGTTCAAGCAGGAACAACGTGTCGTCCGACTCACCCGCGAGCACTTCCCGATGCCGCAGCATTTGCAACGCCAACATCGGTCCGTAGCCGACTCGGCCCATCCTCTCGACCCGCATTGTCCGAGCGCCAGGTGGGGCGCTCGTCGATTTGGTTGTGCCCATTTCTTCCTGCACTCTACAGCTCTGTTTCGTCAAAGCTCTCAATGCCTTCTTTGATGCGAGCCATGAATTGGTCCGCGATGGCACCATCGACCAGGCGATGGTCGAAAGAGAGGGACAGGTAAGCGCGGGTGCGAATGGCGATCATGTCATCAATGACCACCGGGCGCTTCTGTACCCCACCGACCCCCAAGATGGCGACCTGCGGCTGATTGATGACCGGCATGTTGAACAAGGGGCCGTACAGGCCAGGGTTGGTCACCGTGAAGGTGCCGTTCTGGACCTCTTCGGGTTTGAGCTTTTTGGAGCGAGCACGCTCGGCGAGATCCACGGCGCGTTTGGCTAGACCGAGCAGGTTGAGCTCACCGGCATTGTGTACCACGGGTACAATGAGACCCCAGTCGAGGGCCACAGCAATGCCGAGGTGAATGTCGCGATGGTAGATGGCTCGATGGCCGTCGACGCTGGCGTTGACCATCGGGAATGCCTTGAGCGCATCGACACAGGCCTTCATGATGAAGGAGGTATAGGTGAGCGGCACACCGTGTTGCTCGAGCCAGATCATCTTGTGGCGCTGACGCATCTGGGCGAGGCGAGTGAAATCAACCTCCCACACCGTGGAGACATGAGCCGAGACTCGACGTGACAGCACCATGTGATCCGCAATCTTGGCGCGCATGACACTCAGGTCTTCAACTCGGTCCCCCTCATACACCCGCGGCCGGTACGCCTCTGGAAGCTCACTCGGGCCTTGGGGAACCGCCACTGCCCGTGGCGGGGCCGAAACCGGTGCGGGCGCACCCCTGGCTGCCGCGGAGCTTCCAGACTCAAGCGAAGAAAGAATGTCTTTCTTGGTGACTCGCCCTCCAGAGCCCGTGCCGGCAACACTCGCAATGTCGATATCATGCGCGGCGGCAATCTTGCGGACCACCGGTGAGCTCTTGGTGCGGCGACGATCATCGAGAGATATCGGTCGGTCAGCGGGTTCCTGGGCGGCTGGCTGGGAGAACTCGACAGCTGGCGCGGACGCTGGCGCGATGCTAGGAGCGGCGTCCTCAGCCTTGTCCCCAGCCGCACCAATCACCGCGACGACTGCATTGACGGGTACAGTGTCGCCGGGCTGCGCCCTTATTTCAAGCAATACTCCAGCCGCAGGAGACGGCACTTCCGCGTCTACCTTGTCGGTGGAAATCTCAAAAAGGGGCTCGTCGCGCTCGACTGTATCACCGACCTGCTTGAGCCAAACCGTCACGGTCCCTTCAGTGATCGACTCACCCATCTGCGGCATCACCACATCATGCGCCATCTTACGTATTCTCCGGATATCGCCAAATCTGCCAGTTTGTAGCAAGTTGAGTCGCCGCACCCAAGAGTGCAAGTCCGCCCAGCAAATCAGATCCGCATCGCCAAACTCTATGACTCGAAGTCGCCCACCGCTTTGCTCATCGAAATGACGCCGGCCTCAATGAGTCGCTGGTGGATCCACCTCTCCGCCTCGTCCATCGAGCCAAGAATGGCATACGGGTAGGAGGGCCTCTGTAGCCAGAAGACGGCGGTGATCAATCCGCGAACCAAACCACTCTTGCTCACCAGAGCCGTTCCGACAGCAAAACGCGCATTGTGATCGGTCAGACGCTTCTCGTTGTCACCATACATGCGACGCTGTTTAGCGGTGCCCTTCAATAGGTGTGTGGCGTCGATGATCCATCCATAGGAGTGTCGTGTGGAAATCGTGTGTTCGTAGACGACCTCGAGAAATTCGGCCAACTCTTCATCGGTGGCGCATTCAGGATAAACGCAGCGGAATACGTGGGTGTCCTTGAGATCCAACCACGGGTGGTGCTTAGGCATCTTTCAATCCCCCGCCTCTGACGCCAATCCAACCTCGCCTTCCGTAACATAAGGCGAACCTTTTGGTTTCGCAACCCGAGGCCAACGTGAACCTCATGCAAAGGGTGGCGCAGGATCCTCGGGTTGAGCCTCCATAGCAACAGAGAGCTGTGCGTTTGCATAATCCAAGCGAGAGCTCAGAGTTTGAGCCAAACTCCACAGTAGCTTCAAAGCCAGGTGCTCATTGGCCTTGAGCAGATCGATGAAATCGGACCGGCGTATCGCCAATACGCTGGTCTTACCAAGCGTCGTCACCGTTGCCGATCGGCGCCGACCCGTCACGAGCTCCATCTCACCGATGTGATCGCCAGGACCAAGGTCGGCGAGATAGTGTCCATCCCGGGTTATCCTCACCCGCCCGTCGAGAACAACAAAGAAGTCGTTGTCACGACCGCCCTCGGTAATAAGGGCCGTGTCAGATTCGAGAACCCGCATCTGTGTAAGATTGAGGAGGCCGACAACCTCCTTGTATTTGAGATGCTTGAACAGGCGCACGCGCTTGAGAGTCCTGATCCTCAACTCCACGTCCTGAACCCGAGGCGAGTCATTTGCGTCGGGCAGGCTGCGAATCAACACGGCAGTGATGTTGTCTTTGCCACCCCGCTCATTGGCAAAACGGATGAGGCGTTGTGCGAGCTTGTCGAGTGGCTCTTTGTCATCGGCGAGCAAGGTGCCGAGTTCCTCCTCGTCCGCGACGTAATCGCTGAGACCATCAGAGCACAAGAGAAGCGTGTCACCCGGAAGCACGTCGAAGACGAGAGTGTCGACCTTGACCGAGCTTTGCAGACCAACGGCACGGGTGATGACGTTGTTCATGGGACTGCGATGCGCCTCTGTCTCTGTCATCTTTCCGGCACGCACCATCTCGTGAACCAGGCTGTGATCTTCACTAAGTTGATAGGTTCTGTCAGCCCGTTTCATGTAGAGACGGCTATCACCCACATGGCCCATGATGCCAATATGGTCGACGAGAAGAACCATCTCCAGGGTGGTCCCCATGCCGGCCTTCGCAGAATCGGCCTGCGCCACATCGTAAACCGCGGCACACGCGTCCTCCACGGCCTTCTCGATCAACCCCACAACGGCGGTCCGCAGCTCCGAAGTGTCCTTTTCCTTGAGGGCATCGACGATATGACGGTTTTTGCTGATAACTGCGTGTATCCTGTCCACGGCGATTTTTGAGGCAACTTCCCCCGCGGCATGCCCACCCATGCCATCACACATGACAAACAGCCCCAAGTTTTCATCAGTGGCGAAATTGTCCTCGTTGTGGTTTCGTTTGCGACCGACGTCGGTCAAACCAGTGAACTCTATCTTCATGAGTGCCTCGCTCACATTGCCCTCAATTTCCGCCCGCGCGCTAGCCTAATACGACAGTGACCTGAGGCCAACTGGCAGAGGACGGTGCTGCCAAAGGTTGGTGCTGCCAGAGGACGGTGCTGGCAGAGGACGGTGCAACAGGTCTCAGCCCTTCTCGAGTGCGTGGGTGCCGAAAATTTGACCGCTTGACGTCTCACGGACAAACTGTGGGTGCGCCGCCTGTGCCTTGAGTTCAGGCGAATTCAATCGGAGGAGCCATGCAACCAAACGACCCGTACGACTTTGATATCGATGTCGACATCTCGCCAATCCTCGAGGATGTGGACACCCCAACCTTGCTCGACGGTCACTGGTACGAGCTCACCCGCCCCCGGGCGGGACGCTCCGCGGCACTGCAGGACAAGATGGAGCGCACTTTTCGCAATGCTATGTTGCATGCGCAGTGGCGGGCGACGTCGAGACGCTCCCTCGACCGCCGCCGCGCCATGCGGGTTCCCCTTCTCAGTCGCCTCCACGTGGACGGCGGTAATCACCTCGTTACCTGCGACATCTCGATGTCGGGATTGCGTTGCTCAGGCACCCCCTTGGCACCGCTGATGGATGTCGAATTCAGGTTGCCCAAAGTCGACTTTCCCATCGACGCCCGGGTGGAAGTGGTGAGCTTCAAGGAGGCCAACGTCATCCCGTTGGTGGGATTGCGCTTTGCCTGGATCGACAAACCCTATGTTCACTACATCGCCGATTACATATCCCAAAGGCGCGAGAAGCTGTTGACCTCCAAGGTCGCATAGCCCGCGTCGGTTGGTGCTATGCTTCTGCGGACAGAAGTGGTTCGTTATCGCCACAAACGATGGAGTGAAAACATGCGTCCTATTCGCTTGATCATGGTCGCCGCAATCATGAGCGCCTGCCTGCTCACAACCTCCACCGCCAACGCTCGCACAGAGTGGGTGTATGACAAAGACTTCGGCAACGTGCGATCGCTTGAGTTCGATGTCATGGGATTTCTGTGGCCCTTTGGTGCCAGCACACACATCGGCGGCGCGGCCTGGCTCGGTTATCCGATCCTCGAGACGGGATTCATCCCTCTCAACGACTCGCTGTATCTCGAAGGTGGTGCCTACATCGCCTACTTCAACGTCGACGTCGGCCATGACGCAACATACGACTTTCTCGCAGTCATTCCGGCGGTGGGTGCCCGCTGGAACTTGCACTTGACCGAACAGTGGACTGCCTTCATCACCGGCAAGATCGGCTTTCGCATCGGCTTTGGTGCCGCCGCTGACAACGAGTTGGTTCCCTCCTTCACCATTGGTGCCATCTGGGAGTTCTCACGCGCCATGTTCCTGCGTTTGGAAACCGGCAACTATGGA
>Ga0156400_1041_pt2 | contig 64031 bp, 51 predicted proteins | sample RifOxyA3_FD_108044 | JGI IMG/M metagenome (GOLD analysis project Ga0156400, IMG submission 108044) | Deltaproteobacteria bacterium RIFOXYA12_FULL_58_15
TCAAGACCGTCGCCGCCATTGACATCGGTTCCAATGGCATACGAATGGTCATCGGCGAGGCCTCTCACCAGGGCGCGGTGGAGATCCTCGAGCAGCTCAACCGCACGGTTCGCTTGGGGCAAGACTCCTTTCGACGCGGCAAGATTAGCAGCCGCACCATGCGTGCCACGGTCAATATCCTGCGCGACTATCGCCGTCTGCTGGATTTTTACCGAGTCGACACTGTGCGCGCGGTGGCCACGTCAGCGGTGCGAGAGGCGAGCAATGCTGACAACTTTGTAGACCGCGTTTTGGTCGCCACAGGAATAGAGGTGGAGGTCATCGACACGTCGGAGGAGAGCCGTCTCAATCTTACGGCCCTGCGCCAAATTGTTGGGAATACCCTCGACATAAACAAGAGCTACACATTGATCGCTGATGTGGGTGGGGGCAACACGCTCTTGACCGTTCTCAAGAACGGCGAGATCGCCGATTCCAAGAGCCTGCAACTTGGCTCCATTCGCCTCCTGGAGACGATTGCCGACAATGAGTCTGGTAATCGAGCCGTCGACCTCATCGCACAGCAAGTCACCAACATCATCGCCTCGGTCACTACCTCCTTGCACCTCGAGAAGGTCCGAGCCCTGGTCATTGCCGGCGGTGACGCCCGTTTTGCAGCACGACACCTCGGAAAACAGACCGATTCGCCCAATCTCCGTTCCATCAGTCGCGCTGACCTCAACATGCTGGTGAGAAAACTTCGGGCCATGGGGCCCGGCGATATTGCCAAAGAATATGGCGTCCCGTTTGTCGATGCAGAAACTCTCGTCCCCGCGTTGTTGGTCTACCACGCTCTTCTGCTCACGACGCAGGCGCCACGGGCTCTGGTCTCGCAAATCACCATGCGCGATGGGTTGATCATTGACCTCGCGCGCTCGGCCGCGGGTTACGAAGATCAGGTTCTTGCAGAGGGGGTCATCCACTCAGCACAGGCGCTGTCGGAGAAGTACCTCGCGGCTCCAGACCACGCCGCTCACGTTGCCAGCCTCTCCGTACGCCTCTTCGATGAACTCAAGACTGAGCATGGACTCGGCCCCCGTCATCGGTTGCTCTTGCGAGTCGCAGCGCTCTTACATGAGGTTGGCGGGTTCGTCGGTAGCCGCGCGCACCACAAGCACAGTTATTATCTCGTCGCCAACTCCGAGATTTTTGGCCTCACCCGTGCGGAAACCTTGGTTGTTGCCCACATCGCCCGCTACCACCGCCGCGGCTCTCCAAAGAACACCCACATCGAGTACATGGGCCTACCCCGAGAGTCCCGCATGGTCGTCAGCAAATTGGCCGCGCTGCTCAGAGTGGCCGACGCCCTCGACCGCGCACATACCCAGCAGTTCCGCGAGTTTGACTGCGAACGCAGCGACGATGAATTTGTCATTCGCCCCAGGGGCGTCGCCGACCTCACCCTGGAACGCCAGGCTGTCAATTCCAAGGGTGATTTGTTCGATGAGGTGTATGGGATGCGAGTGCGATTGGAAGAAGGCGTTCCCACTGGCAAAGAGCGCCGATCCAAAACCAGGCACTAACACTCTCGAGGATTTTCATGGCAAAGAAGGATCTCCGGGCCCAAGAGCACTACATCAATCGCGAGCTCAGCTGGCTTGAATTCAATGCGCGAGTCCTTCAGGAGGCGCAATCGCCAACAGTCCCCCTCATCGAACGGCTGAAGTTCCTTGCTATCGTCAGCACCAACCTCGACGAGTTCTTTATGGTCAGAGTAGCGGGTCTCATGCAGCAACGCGCGGCGAACATTCGCAAGCGCGACATGAGCGGCATCACCCCACTGCAGCAGCTCAAGGCCATCTCAGAGCGGGCCCATCGCATGGTTCGGGAACAATCCGACGCCCTGCGGGCGGTCCGTGACGAGCTGGCGTTCCACAACTTCAGACTCCTCGATCGGCACGATTGGACCCCCGAGCAAGGTCAATTCCTCCGTGGCTATTTTGCCGAGGATGTCTTGCCCGTGTTGACTCCACTGGCAGTCGAGGAGCTGGACCCGATGCCGTTGCTACCGGGCGCGCGCCTGCACATTGCAGCGCTGTTGCACTACGACAACGGAGAAAAGAAGCGAACTGAGCCGAGAATTGTTGTCGTGCCGGTCCCCACCCAGCTCAATCGCTTCGTCACCATACCAGCGGAAGAAGGCGTGCGGCTCGCTCCTATCGAAGACGTGGTCGCCACCAACCTCGGTCTTCTTTTCGACGGCGGTGAGGTGCTGGCGACCACCGTCTTTCGCTTGACCCGAGACGCCGATTCCGCCGTTCAAGACGATGACGCTGGCGATCTCTTGCAGGTTATGGAGGAGGCCGTCTTGTCCCGGCGTCGCCGCGCCACCGTGCGCCTGGAGATATCAGCTGAACCAGCCCCCGCACTGCGCGCGTGGTTGGTGAGTTGGTTGCAGCTCAGCAATGACGAGGTCTACGAGATTGATGGCCTGCTCGATATCGCCGCCCTTATGGAGGTCGTTGGCCGTCGTGGCTTCGACAACCTGAGGGATCCACAGTGGCAGCCGCAACCGCCACGGGACCTTCTCGGCGCTGAAGACCTGTGGACTGCCATACGTGATCGCGACGTTCTCTTGTTCCACCCCTACGAATCCTTTGAGCCCGTGGTGCGCATGCTCGAGGTGGCAGCAACCGACCCCGATGTCCTGGCCATTAAGCAAGTTCTCTACCGCACCAGCGGCGATTCCCCGATCATCAGGGCGCTGGAGCTGGCGGCGCAAAATGGCAAACAGGTCTCTGTGCTCGTCGAGCTCAAGGCGCGCTTCGACGAGGAACGTAACATCAACTGGGCCCGTCACCTCGAAGACGCTGGCGTCAACGTCATCTACGGCATTGCGGGCTTCAAGACGCACGCCAAGGCTCTGCTCATTGTTCGACGGGAGGGCACCCGAGTCTGCCGATATATTCATCTAGCAACCGGCAATTACAACGACCGCACAGCCCGGGTCTATTCGGACATGGGCATCATGACCAGCAACAGGGACATCGGCCGTGACGTCGCAGCGTTTTTCAATCTGCTCACGGGCTATTCGGAGGCGGTCGCATTGTCACAACTGACGATTGCCCCAACCGAGCTGCGCCAGCGGTTTCTGCAACTCATCGATCGCGAGATCCAGACATCGACTCGGGATGATCCAGGCCTCATCATCGCAAAGATGAACTCACTTCAGGATCCACACATCATTGAGGCGCTGTACAAGGCAAGCAGCGCTGGCGTGAGGATTCGTCTCAATGTTCGCGGCATTTGTTGTCTTCGTCCAGGCGTGAAAGGCGTGTCCAAAAACATCGAAGTCCGCTCCATTGTCGACCGTTTTCTTGAGCATCCCCGCATCTACTACTTCCGCAACGGCGGCCATGAAGAGGTGTACCTGGCGAGTGCCGACTGGATGACCCGCAACCTCGACAAACGCCTGGAGCTCCTCTTCCCAATACGCGATTCGCGCATCGCTCGCCGGATCATCGACGTCCTCAACGGATTTTTCGCCGACAACACCAAGTCACACGAGCTCAGATCCGACGGTACATGGACTCGCGTGCCAGAGTCGGAACCCAAAATCCGTATCCAGGAAGAGCTCTACCGCGGGGCCGTCGCCGCCACTCGAGCAGCAAAACAAGCGCCGATCTCCTTCAAACCGCTGACCGCCCCCAAGTCGCGGTGAGATTCCACCGTTACCGCAAGCTCCCACGCCGCAGATGTCGGACTGTCGAAGCGAGATAGGTGGCTCCGGCCAATCCCACCATGGCAGCGCCCGTCGGCAACTCCAGGACAAAAGAGAGGTAGTAGCCCAACGCGGCGCAAACCACACCGATTAACGTCGCGACAACGAAGGCCGCGGACATCGATCGGGCCAAGCGCAAAGCAGCCATCGCCGGCAACACCGCGAAGCCAAACGCAGGCAAAGCACCGATCGCTCGCGTCGCCGCCGAAATCGCCACGGCAACCGTGACGTAGATGAGCACCTCGTATCGATACACCGGAATGCCCGAGGCCCCTGCGGTGTCCGGATCGTAACTTGCAAAGAGAAAGCGCCGATAGAAGACAATGTGCACAACTGCCACCAGTGCGGCGGCCGCGCCGACATTGACGATCTGCACGGTTTCCACCAACACAGCGCTGCCGAAGAGAATACTCTGCACGTCATGCAAGTCCTGACGAATGAATCCAGCAAGCAACAGAGCCGCGACCGATGAAATCAAGTATGCGACAACCGTGGCGTTGTTGCTCTCCTGACCTTGTCGGGCAAAGTAGCCGGCGGCCAGAAGCGCCAAAAAGAGCGCCATCCATGTCGGGTCCGGCAGACTCGCTGTTTCGTGCATATCGAACAATCCGCAAAGGAAGAACGAGAGCACCACGCCGGCAGAGGAGACCTGGGAGAGTGCAAGCGGCACGTAGACCACCCGCTTGAGCACGATCCAGACGCCCAGATAGGACAGCGTCGCCGCCGCAATGACGGCAACGATGATCGCGTCCCTCCAGACGAACCAGCTATCCAGAAACGACACAGACTCATTCATGTTCATTGCCTCGAGCACATACGTGGTAACTGCCGTCTTGACGTTGGACCTGGATGGTGCGGCGGTAGAGATGACTGAGACGTTCCTCGGTCAACAGCTCTGCCATGGGGCCGGCGTCGAAGAGTTGGGCATCTTTGTTGATAAGACAGAGATGATCCGCCACCCGCACCACCTTGCTGATGTGATGGCCGATCATCAAAACCGTGATCTTACGATCGGCATGCAGTTGCCGCAGAAACTCCAGGATATCCTCCTCCCCCGGAAGATCCAGACCGCTCGTGGGCTCGTCCAACACCAAAACGTCGGGATCCGAAACGAGCGCCCGTGCCATCAACACCCGTTGCCTTTGCCCGCCAGACAGAGCATCAAAGGGATGTCCGGCGATAGCATCCAAGCCGATGCGATCAAGCTCATCACGGGTGCGCTTGACATCATGCCGGGTTGGGCGTTGCCCGATTCTGAGTTGGCCGTAGCGCCCCATCAATGCGACGTCGAAGGCCGTCAGTGGGTACTGGGAGCTCAACGCGTAACGCTGGGGCACATAACCGAACCGCGGTGTGCGGCCGTCAAAGCGAACCTTGCCGATCACTGGAGGAATAAGGCCCACGATCGTCTTGACGAGCGTGGTCTTGCCGGCGCCGTTGGGGCCTACGATTCCCCAGAAGTCCCCAGGTTGGACCGTCAGTGACAGATGATTCATCAAAGGCACCTTGCAATAACCGATGGAGACATCCTCGAGCTCGATCACTTCTCACTCCTCTCTTTGAATCAGCACACATCTCCTCGTTCATTTTCGACCCACAATCTCGTCGACTATGCGATCAAACTTGTCCCAGATGGTCATGACATCCGGAGCACCGCCGACCATGGACGGCAAGACGAGCAGCTTGGCACCCGCCTTGTTGGCGAATACGCGCGAAAGGCTGGTAGGGAAATAGACCTCCTGGAACACAAACTTCACTCCCTGAGACTTCACCTGGCCGAGGAGCTGACTCACGTGCCTCGGTGAGGGCGAAACACCCGGCTTGGGTTCGAGGGCTCCGACACGGACGAAACCCATCCAATCGAGCATGTAGACCCAGCTCTGGTGGTACACGACCACTCGGGTGCCCGCATAAGGGGCGAGTCGCGTTTTCCACTCGGCGCTCTTCGTCGAGTACTTGTCAGAGAATTCATGCCAACGCTTTTCAAAGTAGTTGCGGCCGTCCGGATCGAGCTCGATGAGCTTCTGTTCAATGGCTTGCGCGACGCGAAACAACTCCTCCGGCGCGGTATAGAAGTGCGGGTTGCCGCCACTGTGCACGTCCCCCATGGCCCGATCCGCCCTCGCCGGCACCTCCTTGGGCGTGATGAATTGCGACGCGTCCAGGTATCCCTGAGCGCCGATTTGGATGTTTGGGTTACGCGACTGTGTCATCAGGACGGGCAGCCACCCGGCTTCCAGACTCAGGCCAATGAGAATCAGGAGATCGGCCCGGTTGACCGCGAGAATCATCGAAGGCCGTGCGTCCGCAAAATGTGGGTCCTGGGTACCTTTGAGCAGAGCTTCGACATCGACCCGTTCGCCACCTAGATCTTGGGCGATGGCGGCGAAATCCGGCAGCGTTGCCACCACCCGAAGCTTGGCCACGGCGTCCTTGGGCGCGACCACCATCGTGAAAGATAGAACAACTATAGAGACAAACCTCATGGTTAACTCCTGCACTATTAGAAGGTGTGAGCACCGTGTTCGCCGGCGCTCACCTCGACTTGGAAGAAGCCAGCAAAGTACGTTGGCATGCGCTTGTCCTTGCCCACGTCGAGCTGTATGCGCACCTTCGCGAAGTGGCTCGGCAGAACGGTCACTGCACCAGAGCCGCGCCATTGCTTCCCGGCCAGGTTGGTGCCCACAAGAGGCGTGCCACTGAGCTTGCCTGTGTAGTCCGCTCTCACGTTTGCAATCCAAGAACGGTCGATCTGGAAATCCAACTGCGCGTAGCCACCCCAGTCCCTGACAAAATCGCCGGGGATTTGCGTATCTCGCATGACACCCTCGACGGTCAGCGCAACCGCCATGTCGTCATCGCCAGTCGAGATGGGTCGCCATTTCAAATAGAGATCCGCACCGAACAGGTCGGCACGATTGTCAGGCACGTACGGGCTCTGGCCCCATGCGCCATCGACGCCGAAGTTCAAAGACCAATCATCGGACAACGCAAAGAAGTTGACGATGCGGCTGACATAGACAAAGTCTTCCAAACCGTCGATGCGACCGCTCTTGGTTAAAGGTGGCGCACCGAATGTGCTCGAACGCAACGCCAGCTCGCCAATCGAGCCGAAGGCCTCGCCGAAAACCATCACGTACCATGGCAATGGCAAAAGAAGGGAGACCTCAGCGCCCGGTCCGGAAAAGTGCTCCTCGCTCATGAAGCGGGTCTGTGACAAGGGTGGATTGGTGAAATGCCAGGTGTGCAGATGTTGTGGATTCTGCCGACCGAACTGTGCATTGAAATAGCCCAGTCGCGCCTGAAGATTGCAGGGAAGCGCCAAGGTTGTCAGATAGACCTCCTCCAGGTGCATGTGAGAGAGCTCGAAGTTCATATCGAAGCGAAAAAATGGATCCACCGATGCAGAGGCCGCAAACTCCAAACCCTGTATGGCGAATCCGTTGTCATCCATCGCATGACCGCCTTGACGCAGATGCTCGGAAACGTCAAACCAGGCCAGCCCAGCATCTAGAATCAAGCTGATGTCAGGATTCATCTGACGAACCACCGTGGCCACCGTTGCCGGGACGATGGTTGCTGGTGGATTTTCAGATGCTGTTGCCTGATCTGCGGCAATCGCCGCAGCGAAATCAGCGTCGGATGGTGTATCGGCCTCCTCGGCACGACTCGTTGTCACGCCCAGCAGAGAAGCAGCGAGCGCTCCGCCGCACGCAAACCAATTAACCCGCATGGATATCCTCCAATATGAGAAGAGATGACGGTTTCCATTGCGACCGCACAGCCCAACGTGGGTGCCACACATCGCCTCTTGGTTGCGGTGTGCTCACTCCGTGAGGTTATCATCGCCGTGTCGGGCGGCCGAAACGGATCTACTTACTCAACGTCATGCAATGAATGGAGGGGACTGCTTGGGTGCGACGCGGAAAACTGCAATTCGAGAAGGCGGACCAAGCCAACGAACAGGTGCCGACAAGGGTTCTGCGACGGATAGCGCAACCTCGCTGGAGTGGGAATCGTCGAATTCCTGGCGGAGACTGACAGACAATCCACAATGGGCGTGGTTGGCAGGAACAAAAGCACCCACGGCCGCGTATGTACCGTCGTCTCGCTGTAGTGCCGACCCGACGGCCGGCCAATCAGGTGGCAAGTGGATGAAGTCGCCGTGTTCCACACACACCGCGTGCGGGACTGCAGCAAAATGAATCAAAGCCGTGAGGCCAGAGCCGGGCAGCACCAAGAACAAGGAGAGCACTAGCGAGCGCACAAACTCACCGTTTGGGTGCCGATGACAGAAATCACCACGCAAGCCAGTCACTCTCCAACGTTCGAACGTCAGCCTCCGTGTCAATACCGCACTTGGACGCAATTGCATAGTTCAGATCGCAGGAAGACTCGCCCTATTCTTTTTCGAGACACGCCTCGATGCGCAAGAGGACCTCTTCCGGGCTAAGACTCTTGTGTAGGACATCGCTTGCGCCGTACTCCAACAACTTCCGGTGTTCGACGTCACTCACACTGGTTGCCGTGAGGAATACGATCTTGAGGTCCGTCTCACCGCCGACGCGTCGAATCTTGTCGACGAGATCCGGTCCGGAAATTCCTGGCATCACGAGGTCGAGAAGCAGAACGTCCAGGTCGAGAAGCTCCTCCAAGAGCAGATTGAATGCCGCGTCGCCGTCCGCGGCCTCGAGAATTTGGAAACCTCCAAGCCGGAGGATATTGCCGATCACCGTGCGAAAAAACCTGTCATCGTCCGCAAGAAGCGCCCGCCGCGTGAACGGAATGTCAACCGAGCTCAATATGTGCGACAGCCGACTCAGCACGTCGATTGGCGACTCCATAAACCGAATTCCCGCTCCACAGTGCCCACCTTCCCGAGTGGCCGTGTTGACGTCCACCGAACGGACGACCGTGCCTGCTAAATTGGCCTTTTCTTTGCTCCCAGTGGCAAATACATCGAAATTGATAATGGAGCCTACGGGTGGGGGGTCAAACGAATCGATGAACATGCCGCCACGGCTCAAATTGACCGTGTGTTCCCGTCTCGCTTCACCATTGATTTCGTACTCCACTCGCAACGGAATGGGAAACCTTTCGTAGCGGCGTCCCGAGCGTTCGGGCCATGGTGCCCCACGTCGCACCGCATTTTGAAACGACTCAAACATGTTCTGCTCAGTCGGCGGCAACAGAAATCCGACACCAAAGCCCATCTTGGATTTTTGCGATCTCGCGACAGTCTGATCGCGAACATAGACAACGCGACCACTCAAGCAGATGGGTCCCTGTCCACTGGCTGTCTCGATGGTCAGCTTGATGGCCTGACCCACCTCAGGAAGTGCCTCACTTGGGATGAAGATGCCGCGACCGAGGGGCGTCGTTGCATACGCATCGAGGAATTCCTCAGGGGACGCAAACTGAACGCGAAGATGCAGAATGGCGTTGGGATCAACCGCACCCAACTCCACCTTGGGCTCACCCATGATGGTTCTTCTCAATTCGGAAAGGGCTGCACCGGGAGAAGTTACACATCGATGTCGGCAAGCCAACCTGGCATTCAACCGCTCAACAAAACTGCGGCGTTCCACGGCTGACAACTGCATGGGTTCCAATAACCGGAAATGGCCTTTCTGTGCCGTCCTTTCCATCTCCACAGGGAGATCGGGGCCAAACATCGCCCAGTCGAAGCGTGCCAAGCACGCCAGAGGACTTCCAGGGGCATAGAAGAAATCGAAATTCAGAAGCTCGTGCGGCTCGTAACGTTCCCTGATCTCACGAATGGCAGCCGCCGCGACGTCAAACCCGCGCCGCGGATCGTCGAGGACCAACACAAAATTGTAGGTCTCAGGAAGTTCGTTTGTGTCGGGTTGGTCACCCATCAATCATCTACCATTGCCACCACGGAACCGTTGAAACACCTACCACCGTCGAGAATGCTACAACCGTTCATGGCAGCCAACAACATGGATTTAGAAGCAAGAGGAGTTGGGCAACCCGGCAATCGCCGAATAGTCGTTGCCCACCGCAGGTGCCACGTAGGCTTGGAAGTCAGAGCCGTTGTCATTGCTGTCAGAGTCAGTGAAGTGGGTGGCGAAACAGCGGCCCACGGTTTGGCCCTCAGCCGGAACAATCGCCGCCATGCCTTCCCCAATAAAGACGTCAGTCGCCCCAAAGCTTCCATAGCCAACCGCATCGACCACTCGGTCTAGGCAGTCCACCAGCCGCAGGTTATCGGGACCGTTTTGCAGATCCATTTCAATCATAGGCTGATCGAGATTGGGTACACCGGATTCACCCATGACGTAGTAGCCATCGCTGGGGATAACGCCCGAAAGTGGCAGCTCGAACAGCCGAACCCCGCCATTGCCATTGAAGTGCTCCATCCTCAATCCTTTGAGGTCCGTGCCCGGAACCCCGCGCAGCTCGACAAAAGAATGAGATGTCTCCGCGTCGCTGCCAGGCTCATTCGGCAACAGTTCATTGATGACAACGAGCCCGAAAAATGACGGGCACACGAAGCTGTCACCGACCGTGGTGTCACCGACCCTGGTATCACCGGTCATCGAATCACCGACCCTGGTGTCACCGGTCATCGAGTCACCGATCCTCGTGTCACCGGTCATCGAGTCACCACCGCCATCGCTGCGACTGTCGTAGTCTCCCGAAGCCATGCAGCGTCGGTCGATGCAATCAAGGCCTGGGTTGCAGGTGCCGTCTCTGTTGCAATTGCAGCCACCAGTCCCCCAGGTACACATTGTTTGATAGGGATTGGGAGGATCCTCTTGGGTGCACGCAAACAGGTTGGCTGCGCAAACAACAATGAGTGTACTTTTGTGCATAGGGACCTCCACGCGGGTTCTATCACTTCTGCGGCGGGTTGCCAGCTGCGTTTACTCCGACTCTAGACTCACTTATGGTGTGACCGCCAAACAGTCATCCAAAGGGGATGGTTCATGTCCGAACACAGCTTTTCCGAAGTCACCGAGCACGGTTGGCTCGGCCGCATCACAGAGTCGCTCAAGAGTGTCGTGGTAGGCATCATCCTCTTCATTGTGGCCTTCCCCGTGTTGTGGTGGAACGAAGGCAACTCCGTCGAGACCTACAAGAGTCTCAAGGAAGGTGCCACCTCCGTTGTTTCGATAGCGGCAGACAAGGTCGACGAGGCCAACGACGGCAAGCTCGTTCACATGTCGGGGGACGCAGAGACCACTGACCGGTTGCAAGATCCGACTTTCCTTGTCGAAGAAAATGCAATCCGACTGTCCCGAAACGTCGAGATGTACCAATGGACTGAGCGCCAAGAAAGCAAGAAGAACAAGAAGGTCGGCGGCAAAGAAGAGACCGTCACAACCTACACTTACGCCAAAGAGTGGAAGAATTCCGCGGTTAGCTCGAGCTCCTTCAAAAAGCCCGAAGGTCACGAAAACCCGGGAAGCATGCCCTATGCAGACGACTCCTGGATTGCCGGCAAAGTCACATTGGGCGCATTCGAGCTTTCCGATGATCTCAAGGGTGCCATCTCCAAGTCGGAAACCGTCAGGTACACCGCACAGCTACACGACAGGTTGCCGCCGCCCCTCAAATCCAAGAGTCAAGTCTACGGCGAAGCCCTCTACATCGGCAGCAACCCGGGCTCGCCTGAGGTGGGCGACGTTCGCATCACCTTCACAAAAGTTCCGCAGGGCAAGGTCAGTCTCTTTTCTCAACAATCGGGAAACACTTTCCAGCCCTACCAAACAAAGGCGGGGAAAGCTCTCGAGCGTCTGCAAATGGGCACCGTGTCGGCAGCACAGATGTTCGAGCAGGCGCAGCAGGAAAACGTCGTCTTCACTTGGATCCTGCGCATCATCGGCTTCATCTTGATGTTCGCAGGCGTGAGCATGGTCTTTAGGCCCATCGCGGTGGTCGCGGATGTTGTACCAATCGTTGGTGATATTCTCCGGATGGGTTTCGGCATTGTCGCATTTGCAGTGGCAGCGCCGCTGACCTTGGTCACCATCGCCATTGCTTGGTTGGTCTACCGACCCGTCCTTGGCGTCGCACTGTTGTTGATCGCTTCCGGCATCATCGTCGGTATCAAGATGTTGGCGACCAAGAGGAAGAAGGCGGCGGCACCAGCATCCGCATATTAATGGGGACAAAACCGGTGCAGGGGAATCGAACGTCCGGCAGTCACCCTACCCGGCTTTGGCAACAGTTCATGACGGCGTTGACGGTCATGCAGTGCCTTTGCTGTGGCATAGGATACCGCGCCGCTCGCACCGACCTGCCCAAGGAGGAACGGGGTGTCGCCGAGCTCACCCGCATGGTTCTCGACTACAAGACAGCCCTCAAGAAGAGAGATTTTGACCTTGCAGAGAAGATCCTTGAGGCGCTCGACAACGAGATAGCCAACGTTGATGGAGTCACGCGCTCCCATCCCGACTTTGAAGAGGTCAATCGCGCAGCGGAAAAAGCGAGGCCAGCATTGGTGGCAGCAAGACGTCGCGACCGCGTGGAGCACCTCCTCGGGAAGTTGCGCGGTGATATTGACCGTGGTGAGTCACTTTGCATAAAGCTCACCAAGGACGGACCCTCGGCCAAACTCCTCGAGGAGCTCAACAGCCTAACTGAATCCTTCAACGCGAGTCTCACAGGGGGCGAAACACTCAAGGAGGACAGGCTCTACTCTGATTCTGTTCCCCCAATCGTTGAAGCGCTTGGCCGATTTAAGACTCGTGCGGCCGAGTTTGATTGGCTCCTCCAGTTGTCGAGAGAACTCGTGCCTCCCATTAACCGAGCGCTCGCGGCGGAAACGGCCGCCAAGAGCGACACGGGACTCAAGGATCGCATGGGTGCCTCCACGGCCGCGGCGGCAGGATTCGCAGAGTGCACCGAGATCATCACTCGATACCGCGAAGCTGACGGCTACAACGATCAGCTGAAGATTCAAAGCGGTCTCGGCGACGTCTCCCTCGACGAAGCAGGCCTCACCTGCGAGATGCGACGAGCCGGAGCAGACCAACTACGGGCCACCTTGGAATGGCAACAGGGTGTGGATACGGCCGCCCAAGCCGCAAGCCGAGCGGTCGAAGCTCTGAAAGCGAGCGCAGGCGCCGATGCGGCACTCGCGCTCATTGGACCCGCGCTGGAAGCTCTCACCGAATGCGAGCGGAGCATCAGCACCACCCGGGATCAACCTGGATTCGATGGTTCCATCATGTTCAAGACAATTTTCGGCGAGCTCAAGGTGCGCAAGCTCTACGAAGCTTGTAACGGGGAAAAAGAGCGCCTCGCCAAAGCGAACCCCGCCCTCCATTGGAAAAGCGCGATCGATCGTCTTCGGAAGCGGGTCGGCGAAGCCAAGAACGCCCTCAACGCAGCCAAGAGCGCAACCACTCCTGAGGAAAAGATCAAGACCCTATGGACCGCGGTAGGCGGCTACGCCGAGTGCCTCGAGCAGACACAGCATCTCAACGTCACCGACAACCCGAAATGGAAACGGGCCAATCCCTCCGCCAGAGACTTCGCCTGGCTGCATTCCTTGGCAAAGACCTGCAATACGCAACAAGCAAGAGCCAAGAGCCTCCTGGACCGAGCCGAAAGTGCGTCTCGCTCAAAGAAGAAGAAGAGCAGACGAAAACGCCAGCGCTGAATGGGTGTGACGAGTGCTCAGGCTCGGATGTTGTTGATGATGCCCTTGCGAGTGTCGTCTTGATTCTTGAGGATGTTGCTCAGAGTGCTGGTCAGCTGCTGATACCGCTCGACCATATACTGCAGTTTGTAGATGTCTTGATTGACGACGGAGGCAATCGCCTCCGCTTGCGGTTCGAGACGATCCAACAACTTCTGCGCCTCCTCCTTGGTGAGTTGCTCATCTTTGTGATCGACGATGGTGGCCTTGCCATCCTCACCTATCGTTATTTCTCGGTAGCTGAAGGTCTCGGTGCTGCCGTCGTCTGGCCAGTCGGCGAGCATCGCCTCGAGCTCGTTGACATACGCCCGGGTCTCGTTGCCGAACTGCTCCCGCTCCGCGACCTCGAAGAAGAAATTGTGAAGATTCTTTTCGACGCCCCAGACCCCCTCGAAGATGAGGGTCTCACTCGCCCCATCACGCTGGTCGTTCCCCTCTGACATCATCCACTGCTCATAGGTCATGTTGGTGGCATCTTGCAGATCCGTGGAAACACTGTTGACTTCGATTCCGTTGGGTTTGGCCTCATCCTCGTCCCACGCCGCTTTGCCTAGATCCATCAGTATCTTCTGGAGCTTCTCACGACTGCTGGGCGCGAGTCGCGCAAACGCCTCATCGACAACAACCTGTTGCCGCTCTGTGAGGCGTGGAATGTCGATTCTCTGGCCGTTGGTGAAGGTGTGATTGATGAATCTCGGTTTGTCACTCAATGATTGGGTCGTACCGTTCCCGAGCGCCGACAGATCGGTCTTGCCTATCCCCATCACCGTCGCGGGGCCATTGCGATCAAATTGACTGGACTGATGTAGTTCCTGGCGGCGACGCACCTGCAGCTGCTCTTGCTCTTGCTCCCTGGCGACCGATCTGCCGCGAACTTCATCTACCGTCAGCTTTGACATGATTGCTCCTCGCTAACACAACACCGAGCGAATTTTCGAGAATCAGGTTTCTCGATCTCATTATCGCAGTCGATCCCAATTGGTTGCGTAAATAGTCGTGGAGGAAATGGCCTGACGCGACACGGCAAACTCGGCCGAGGTCTCGCCCGTGGCTCGCGGCCGGTGGCAGTGATATGGAGGATACCCACATGATGTCGGGATCAACATGATGTAGGGATCAACATGAGGTGGGGACCATGTCCGATGAATCGCTGAACGTTGGTGTCCTGGGGGCAGGGAGCTGGGGCACAGCACTGGCCTACTTGCTCTCGACTCGCTCCCACAACGTGACACACTGGGCGCTCGAACCAGAGGTAGTCGCCGGCATCAATCGCGAACGACGCAATCCGCTATACATGAGCCAACTGGAGATCCCACAGAACATCCACGCGACCGGCGATCTCGAAGAAGTTGTGCACGAGTCCCAGATGCTGCTGTTTGTCATCCCAGCACAATACGTGCGCAAATATCTGGTGCAGCTGCGCGACATCCTACCCTCGGGAATCCCGCTGGTCATCTGCTCCAAAGGCATCGAACGCAACTCCCTCGCAACCATGGAGCAGGTCTTCATTGAGGAGCTCCCAGGAAAAACTCACCGCGATATCTGCGTTCTCTCTGGCCCGTCCTTTGCCCTCGAAGTCACACAGAACATGCCAACCAATGTTACCGTCGCCTCCAGGACCCTGGGAACCGCGCGGCGCGTGCAGGACGTCTTGGCGACCAAGGTGTTCCGGATATACACCACCGACGATGTCACCGGAGTCGAGCTCGGCGGTTCACTGAAGAACGTTATGGCAATTGCCGTCGGTGCCAGTGACGGCCTCGGGTTTGGCACCAACACGCGAGCCGGCTTGATTACCCGCGGCCTCTCAGAGATGTCACGCTTGGCGGTCAACATGGGCGGCCGACCGGAGACCATGCTCGGCCTCGCAGGCGTTGGTGACCTCATACTTACCTGTACATCGGATCTCAGCCGCAACCGTCAGGTCGGCAAAATGCTTGGCGAGGGTCGCGCCATCGCCGATATCCAAAAAGAAATGCGCCAGGTAGCAGAGGGCGTGCCTACCGCTGAGTCAGCACATCAGCTGGCATTGCGACGGGAGGTCGACATGCCGATCACAGAGCAAGTCTACAACGTGATCTACGAGGGAAAGACCGTCCCCGAGGCAATGGCCGCCCTGCAGGCCCGCACCCTAAAAGAGGAGTGGAGTCCCTGAGCTCTCACCGGCCGGTGTGGATCCGCTCGGTCGCTCGGCTATCGGGGCACGCACGTTGTACTGCGCGCGCGATCGCTCGCCGAAAATCCCGTCGCATCTCGGGGGACAGGGCATGTCCAGCGGCATATTCGCGCCAGGTCGCGTCAAAACCCACGTCACGCAAATGTGCGATTCCAGCGCGCGCTTCAGCAGCCGGCAGCAACCGATCGTCACGGCCGTGCAGAGCGACCACGGGAGGCGGAACACCTGTGAATGTTGCTGGCCAGAGGGAAGGGGGCAGCCAGCCTGCTGCAAAAATGACCTCGCCGACCGCATCGGCATGAAGGACCGCAAGGGTCAACGACAGCACCGCACCCTGGGAATAGCCGACGATCACGGGATTACCGCAGGTTTCCCTGGATCTTTTGTGCCTTGCGATCAACCTGCTCAAACGACCGGCCGAACCGCGTATGCCAGCCAACATCTCCGTCGTGTCTGAATCCATAGGTTCACCTGAAAACCACGATCCACCCCGCCCGTATGCCACCGGGGCCCTGGGGACAATCACCCGGGCGGACACGGGCAACTCATCGAACAAACGCACGAAATGCTCGGGCGAATCCCCTCTTCCATGTATCGCCACGACCAGCGGCAACTTTTTGCCCTCCTGCGCGTCCCCTGTGGTCGTCTCCACAAATTCCAACTCTGACTCATTCGGTTGGACCGCTGATCTATCCCTGCAGATCAACTGCCCTGGTGCGCTCGATACACCGCACGGCAGATTTCACCATTTGTCGAGCGCTCGCGTTGCCAAAGGTGAATGCCCTGACCCCTAAAGATTCCAGAACGGCGGCCCGGCGCATGAGCTCCTCGACACCATCGCATCCGGCATCGACCGCCTGCCCGATCCGGCCATAGAATTCCTCGAGGAACTGCAGCTTGGCAAGCAATCGCTCGCGCCCCCCTGCTCGCTGTGGATGATGGGCACAAAACAGTACATCAACATCAAAGAGCACCGCCTTCTTCAACGACACTATTTGTTCGGCGATATCCTCATCGCAGCGAAAGTATTTGATCCGATCAGCCAAGTAGAGGTCGCCGGAAAACATACAGCCATGCTCAGGCATCCAGTAGACCGTATGATCGCGAGAATGTCCGGGCGTGTGAACGGGCTCGAAACGATGACCACCGGCCTCAAATGGTGCGTCAACCGCCGTAACCCCAACGGGATCTGCCGGTCCCCACACCCAGTGCTGGTATGGCAAGATACGAAAAGGTGTGGCGAGCTTCTCTTGTGTGGCGAGGTGTCCGAGAACAGGAAGGCCGTAAGCTGCCTTGAGTGCGCCTGCGTTGCCGCTGTGGTCCTCATGGTGATGCGTGAGCAGCACCGCCTCAATCTCATGGGCACGAGCCAACTCGAGCACCTGACGACGCAGATGCGAAAGACCGGAGTCAATCAATACATGCCCGACGACCCACACGAAGACGCTCATCCATGGCTGCCCAACGACCGACCAACCGAGCTCGTAACCTTGGGCAATGCCAAAGTTATGCCGCCTCACCAACTCAGGCATGGGAAAACCCTTGTCGAGTGCGGTGCTCGACCCAACGCTTGTCGACCACTTGCGGCCTAGCGACCACGACGATCGAGAAGACCCTCAATTCGATCCATGATCGCGTTCATGCGAGCAACGAGCGCCTCGTAGGGTTGCATCAATGAGAGATCTACGCCAGCGTCTTTCAGAAGCTCATAGGGATATTGTGAGCCGCCGGCCTTCAAGACGTCGACGAATTGATCTCTTGCTCCCTCCTTGCCCTCGACAACGGCCTGCGCAAACAGAGCTGACGCCGCGAGCGACGTCGCATATTTGTAGACATAGAAGCCATAGTAGAAATGCGGGATGTAGGCCCACTCGATGGCGTAGGCGTCATCGATGATGGTCACTTTCTCGTCATGACCGTGATAGCGCTTGAGCAAGTCGCCATAAATTTTGGTCAACGTCTCGCCCGAGAGCGACTCTCCCTTTTCGACTCGCTCGTGGATGTCGAGCTCAAACTCGGCAAACATCGCCTGTCGGAAAAACGTCTGCCGCAGATTCTCGAGGGCAGAACCCAGGAAATAGAGTTTTTCATCATCACTCTTCGCCTCCGTGAGCATGTGATCCAGCAACAAGGCCTCATTGAATGTCGACGCCACCTCCGCAACAAAGATTGCATAGTCGGCCGTCGCGTAGGGCTGGGTGGAGCTCGCGAGATAGGAATGCATCGCGTGTCCCCACTCATGAGCCATGGTAGACACGGATTCGTAGTCATCATTGTAGTTCATCAACACATATGGGTGAACATCGTACGCTGCATCGTTGGAGTAAGCTCCCGAGCGTTTGCCCTGCCCTGGGTAAACATCCATCCATCTGTCGGCAAAACCTTTGCGCATCGCCGCCGCATAGTCCTCGCCTAGTGGTGCAAGAGCCACCGTGAGCAGCTCCTTTGCCCTGCCTATGGGATATGTCTCTTTACTCGAGACCAGTGGAGTGTAGAGATCATGGTATCGAAGCTCTTCGAGACCGAGCATCCGCTGCCGCAATTTCAAATACCGGTGCAGAGTACCGAGATTGCCATTGGCGGCCTTGAGCAACGCACGGTAGACTTGCTCAGGAACATTGTCGACGCTTAGAGCGTGCGACAGGCAACTAGGGTAGTCGCGAATCTGTTTGTAGACGATGTCCTTTTTCACCTGGGAAGACAAAGCAACACCGAATGTGCGCTCGTACTCTTTCCATTTGCCCCAGAACGCATCAAACACGCGTTTGCGGTCGTGCCGATTTGCCGCACCGCGATATCGCGTGTACGCCGCTTGATCCAGGCGCACTCGTGTTCCATCTGACAGCTCAACCTCCGGCCAGGGAATATCGGCATAGCTCAAGATCTCGTACAAATCGGAGGCCGTATCCGCCATCCGGTACGTCGTCGCCACGAGCTTTTCGCCTTTGGCATCGAGTGTATGCGGTGCCAATCGCAGAATGTTGTCAATGTAATGCCCAAAGGGTTCGAGTCGCGGTTCCTCGCCCAGAAAGGTGTCTGCTCGCTCCCGCCCCAAACCGAGTATCTGCGGTTCGAAGAATGCTGCCTTCTGTGCCAATGCCGTGTGCACAGCAAAAGCCTGGTCCTTCATCTCCAGGGTCGATGCAACGCGGGTATCCTCGTCTGACTTCATGCTTGCATAGGAGTAGACTCGACCAAGCTCTCGATTGATGTCGAAAAGATTCTCCATTGCCGCCGCCAAGGTACCGGGATCATCACCCAGATGCCCCGAAAACATGTCAAGAGCGTCAACACGGCGAAGCAATCGTTGCTGCGCTGACTTCCAATGAGCATCAGATGAATAGATCTGCCGCAGGTCCCAACGATGCTCTTGGGCGGCCTTGTCATTGGCCAAACCGATGCTGACGCGGGTGAAAACAACGAGGGCAGCCACCACACTCGACAACTTCATGCGTTCCTCCTCAGCTGGCGCGCATTTTACGCCTGCCACCGAGAGGTGCAAGCGTTGCTATTGTTATTGACGCGATGCCCCAGCCTTGCTACAGAGCGGCCTCCAAAGTGGGGCTGTAGCTCAGCTGGGAGAGCGCGGCGTTCGCAATGCCGAGGCCAGGGGTTCGATCCCCCTCAGCTCCACCATTCCACCACGCATCAAATAGACAGCAACGGCGTTCGCAATGCCGAGGCCAGTGGGTTTGCGGAAGTTGGGACACACCACACGCATCAGATAGACAGCAACGGCGTTCGCAATGCCGAGGCCAGTGGGTTTGCGCAATGCACATCGTTTGGGGGCCAAGAAGCCAGCCAGTTCGACGGAGAACCGGAGAACCGGAGAACCGGAGAACCGGAGAACCGGAGAACCGGAGAACCGGAGATTGGTGTCTCAATAAGATGGTTGGGGCACGTGGATTCGAACCACGACTAACGAATTCAGAGTCCGTCGTCCTACCGTTAGACGATGCCCCAACGCGGCCGCCAAACTAGCGGAGATTGCCCGCCGATGGCAATGGGATTTTGAGTTTTCGGCGATTTTTGCCACCGATTGTCCCCGGCACATTCGCGTATGCTCCATGTCGACGGCACCGCGACCCGTGACCACCAAAACCACGGTGACGATGGCTTGTGATGAACGGACGCTGCGATTATATGCTCCCTGTTATGCCATCAAATCGGCGCAAAGACGAAAGACGCAGCGATCAGAGCACGATCTCTGCAGAGAGACGGGAAACCGCGAGACGCCAAGCCGAACGCCGCTTCGACACCAGGTGCACCGTGGATCTCTGGCTCCAAGAGGAACTGGGCAACGAGATGACTTTTAGGCGGGCCGGCAATTTGTCTCCGGGCGGCGTGTATCTCGACCTTGGGTTTTCCCGACCGCCAGGTACCCGCCTCAAACTTCGTTTCACCCTACCCCAAGGATGGCAGATAGAAGTCAGAGGCGAGATCGTGCCAGCCGAGCAGGACGACGACCTCGGCACCCACATCCGTTTTATTGATTTGCGTCCGGAAGATCACATCCGCATCTCCGGGTATATGGAAGAAGAGATGACCGAGCCGGACACGCTCTACGGTGTGCGGCACCATGACGATGAGTCGTGAACCAACGAAGCGAACAAGCGACGCAATGCTCTTCACACAGCAACACCCCTGCGTCCTTACGGGCTGCCTGATTGCGTTGTTCGTAACGGTGAGCGCTACCGGTTGCGCCCATCGTGTGGTCGTACCACCACCGCCAAAGAGCTATGATCGGGCTACCGAGTTGTCCGGCGTCGATTTGGTCATTGATGAGTTCTATGTCGAAGATCTCAGCAGCGGCGACAAAGCCGCTGTCAAAGCCCTTCGCCGTTCGTTCACCGATTACCTTCGCGAGTCGGTTCGCTTTGGTTCCATCAACCAGCTCGGGGACCACGGTGCCTACCTGGGCGAATACAATCTACACGTCGATGTCAGGATCGCTCCGTCGCACACCACGGGGCGTACCGTCGTTTTCGATGCCTTGGCCGCCCTACCCGTCATTGTGCCTCCCTTAGTTGGATTGTTTGTGCCTGTGTGGGGCCAAGCCCGTGCCGAGCTCGAAGTGCGAGTCACTGACGCCGACCACCGGCTGTTGGCCGAGTATCACCGCACGGCCTACGATCGATACTGGTGTCTGTTCTATTCGTGGTACCGGACACAGTACATCGAAGATGCATATGCCGATGTCTACGAAGCCCTATTCACCAGCGTCTCCTTTGAGATGGCCCGAGATGCCCCACGACTGGCCAAAGCCATCGGTGCCGAACCTGACCACTCATCAGTGGCCTCTGCGCCACTGTCGCCTGCCCACAGAAACGACTGGCGCACGACGCTGGCCACTGAGCCACGTGGGGAGGAGTTGCGACTCATCACCGAGAGTGCGTCACCCCCGTTCGATGGCTTCTACAGTTACCTCAAGCTTCTCGGTGGCCTCGAGGTCGCGGCATTCACCGGCTTCGCCGAGGTAGCCTCCAGCTACGAAGACGAATACGGCAAGCCCGTCAAAGTCGCCGCAGGCAGCGCCACACAGCAGGGGTTCCGTATAGCTCTGTACTCCGCACCGAAGAAAACCGGGTTCTTCTGGTATCCCGTTGTTGGTTTTGTCTGGCAGGATGTTGCTATCGGCGAATTTCGCGACAGTTGGGACAACTATTACCAACCTGAGGATATCGAACCCATCTGTTCCGATCCGGATACGGGAGAAAACCTCGATTGCGGCGCCCCCAACGTATACGAGTTGTCGATGCGCAGCGGCTATGCGGGCCTGCGAGGAGGCTGGGAGCTTGCGGTCGGGCATTCCTGGTTTGTCTTCTTCGCCTCCGTCTCCTTGGGCATCAATCTCCTGGAATTCAGATCACTTCGTGCTGTCGTTGGCACCGATGACGCGACCGAGACCGGATTCGATTTTGTGCGATCGGGTGCCGTGGGCGGAACCGTGGGCGTGTCGTTTCCCAAGGCACACCTAGCCCTACGCTTGATTTTTGAGGGCGAGTTGTACAGAGAGTTCGAGTACGCACACGAGATTCCGTTCAAGGGGCCCCCAGCGTACAACAGTGACAAACAAATCGTCGAGCGCCCATTGCGTTTTGTACAGGCTGCGAGCCTGCATTCCTTCGTCATGCAGACGGCGCTGGCATTCGTTTTCTGAGGCTGCCATGCGACACTCGATCACAGAACGTGCAGCCTTTGTCCTCATCGCGATGGTGTCAACGACCTGCAGCGACGAACAGCTACCGACATTGCCCCTCAACCCACAACTGACCGTGTGGAATCGTTGCAGCAAGAGCCCTGACAACCCAAATTTCTATGAGCTACTACATCTCTATTGCCACGCCGGCGAAGCATACGCCAACCTCGCCGATCTTCTGTCACAACCGCTGGCCGTCGGAGACGAAACTGTCATCGAGTTCAATCAAGGCAACTTCATCACCGTGGTCAGGCGTCGCAACACCGGGCAGCAGATAGCCCTCACCACCCGCAGTGGTCTCGCAGTGCCCGACGATTGCTACACTTTGGAGGTTTTCGACGATGCCTTCCGCCTGGTGCGGCGAGACAACTGCATGCTGGATGACGGATCGCCAAATGGCGACGATGGCTCTGACGCCGATGACGGACCGCCGCCCGGAGATTGATTGCTCCCTCGCACCTCTGGCAGTTGAGGCTTCACTCGCATGGTCGATCCACCAACGATCCGTAGTACGCCTCTGGGCCGAGCCCACTCTGCTGCGCCTTGGTCTTCGCAACGTCGATCAATGATTGAAAGCCGCTTTGCGGCTGCGCCCCTTCCAACGGCTCACCGTTAATGAAGAAGGTGGGGGTTCCGGACACGCCTGCAGCATACGCGAGTTCCAAGTCCGCGTTGATTCGCTTTCGTGGCGCAGCGTCATCGATACAGTTTTGCCACACAGCAAGGTCCACGCCCGCACCGGTCGCGTAGACTTGCAGCTGGGAATCGGAGAGACGGTCCTGGTGCGCAAAAATCTCGTCATGCACGGCCCAAAACAAGCCTTGGGCGTGGGCACATTGCGCAGTGATCGCCGCGTCCATGGCACGGGAGTGGATGGATGTCAGCGGCAAATGTCTGAACACCAGGCGCACGTCCGGTTGGTTCGCAACCAATAACTCGTCGAGGGTAACGCTCGCAGCGGCGCAGTAGGGACACTCAAAATCGGTAAATCCGACGATGGTCACCTGCGCATCCACAGCCCCACGCACTGGGGCATCATCGGCGGGCAGAGCGCAGAACTCAACCAACGTCTTCGTGTCTTCGGCACAACCCGTGGCAAACATGGAGATCAAAACGAATCGATACATCAGCAATCATTCCCTGGCGCAGCGAACCGCGACCGTAAACGCGTTGAATCACATTGGTAAATACACGATCTTGGGAGTTGCCCCTAGCCCTAGAACAAAGACAACTGCCCTCTCTTGGCAGTGTTCTCATGCTTATCAAAGGTCAACGCTTCGGATGTCGTCGCGTCAGACACCGCATGCGCCTGCGGATAACATCGAAAAAGGAAACCGCAACCGAGTTTCTCGCATACCGTTTGATCCCGTCCGGGCCACGGTTCATCTTGACCACGAAGGGTGGCAATGGCGCGCGTCACCGCCGCCACGTTGGCCTCGAGTTCCCGGCGCATCCCAGGGACGACCAGTCGGTCGAAAGCTTTGCCACCGCCGCGCAAAAACACCACGCTCGTCCGAATGTCGCCCGCAACGCCCAAGAGCCGTTCCACTGCCAGGGCGTACGCGTCGAGTTGCATGCCAAATGGCGTCACCCCCGCCGGGCCGCCACGTGCGTGTTTGTAATCGAGCACCATGGGACCGTGCTCATCCCAAAACAGCAGATCGATCTGACCGTGCAGCACGGCCACAAACGGGTCCGCAGCGATGGCCAGGCGGAAGGGCATCTCATGGCGCCGCGCCTCACCGCCTAGACCCAGCAATCTCTCACCAAGGCTTGAGCGAAGAAACATCAACACATCCCGACGCACATCAGCCAACCGCGGATCCGACGGGTCATAGCCATGCAAGGCGATCTCGGCGTCGACAAAACCTTCGCGACTGCCGGCCACAGCCGCTCGATCAAGCGCTGACAGCACTTCGTGTGCCAATCGTCCACGGGACAAAGGATCCAATGGTGGATCCCGGTCGTCGTCTGCCGGCCAACGCAACCTGGCGTCACCGTACGCAGGCTCGGGCAAACCCAAGTCGTGCACCAGAAAGCCACGGCGCAGGCACTGCATGAATGTGTCCACCGTGGTCACAGGCAGAGCCAGCGATGTTCCAGGACTTATACCACGTGCGGAAGCATGCGCGACCAACGTCTCAGCCCATGCGCCGTCGGCATCCGTTGGCACGGCCGTTTGCGGCGCAGAGGGCCGAGGCGACCCAATGTTGGCTTCTTGGCGAACCAGCACCCCCTGCCGCTCCGCCTCTGGCCGCCACCGATCGAGCAACTTGGCGAAGCCCTGCTTGCGACTCTTTGCAGAGGCTGTGCCGACGATCACGACCTGAAGCTGGGCCCTGGTCACCGCGACATAGAGAAGCCGTTTGAGTTCATCATCGGCCTCGCGTCGAGCCAACTTGCGAGCGTGGCTGAACCTCGACGTCTCCAGACGAGAGCCGCGACGCGAGGGACGAAATGCCAAACCTTCCTCGCGACAGTACTGCAGCACTCCCGCGTCATTGCGTGGTTTGTGTCGAATGTCCGCGAGCACCACGACTGGGAACTCGAGTCCTTTGGCCTGATGTACCGTTGTGACACTCACGGCGCGTCGTGCGGCTGCAGGAACACTCACCACCGGTTCTTTGTGGCCGCGCTCGATATTCTCAAGCTGCAAACGTGCGAATACAGTTGCGCTCGACCCCTTGGCGTCAAGTGTACGTGCGAGCTCCCAGAGTCGATCGAGATTCGCCACCTTCTGCTCCCCACCCTCGAGTGCCAGAAGAACGGCCCGGACATCGAGCAATAGGTCAATGTGCTCGAGCAACTCGGCGGGGCTCATGACCTCAGCTGCCGCGACCAATTGAGGCAGGACCTCCGTCAGTCGCGCAACAATCATCGCATCCCCGGGAACGCCGCTATCCATGCCAGAGGCGTCTCCCGAGCGCAGGGCAGCCAAACGCGCGGACGAGTCTGCGGAGCCAAACAGAGCCATCAACCCCGATTCTGATAGGCCAATGAGCGGCGAGCGTAGCGCCACTGCGGCTGACAGGCGATCGGTGCCGTCGGTGAGCCAGGCAAGCAACGCAACATGATCGACGATTTCAGACTGTTCAAATAGACCGCCTCCGCCACCGAGCACCGCCGGAATGCCCCGCTCGGCAAGAGCGGCCGCGTAAAAGGGAGCCCGGCTCATGAACGCCAACAGCACCGTGAAATCACCCGCGTGTTGTCCCGTGTCGATCTGTTGCCGCACATACGCAGCCACTGCCCGTGCCTCCCGCATTGCGGCGGGCACTGCCGACAACCCCTCTTCAGGTACCTCGAGCCAAATCATGCCCGGCCCGCGATCCTCGTCGTCACTCTGCTCGAGAGGCTTGAGGGCTTCGTAAGAGGATTCAAACAACTGTTCACCAAGGCTGTTGATACTCGCGACCACCTCAGGTCGCGATCGCCGACTGATATCGAGGATCTCCTCGCGACCTCCGAGACCACTCAAATCGCGGGTGAAGGACGTGAAAGCCTCAGGATCGGCACCGCGAAAGGTGTAGATGGCCTGCTTCCGATCGCCCACAATGAACAAAGAGGCCGGCTCGGTGTCCTTCGCCGCAGGCCCGGCGAGCCCAGCCAACAGATGCACCAATCGTCGCTGCAGGTGGTTGGTATCCTGCGCTTCGTCGACCAACACGGCTTTGAACCTTTGGCGTACGCTACGGTGGAGATCCACCCGATTTTCCAGGGTCGAAATCAACCCCTCAATGAGGTCGGCAAAATCGACGGCTCGCCGCGCCCTTTTTGCCACGCCGTATGCCCGCCACGCTTCATCCATCAGCGTCGTTAGGTGTGGGATGAGCTCGTTGCAAAGCGCCGCCGCTCGCGTTGCTGGCAGCGAATTGCTGAACAGGGCTTTGTCGTCCTTGGTAAAAATGTCTTTGATGGTGGTGTGGCGATCGAGAACCAATCCCGCGTCCCGCCAAGCCGCGCACCAATTCTCCACACCGCTATCGATTGCCGGTACTGGATGCTGCAAAAACGCGTCAATGCTCGCACGACCGAGTCTCGATTGCCTACCGCGCACTTCATGCAACCTCTCCCGTACACCAAGCAGCCGTTGATGCAACGTCTGTTGGAGCTTCTCAGTGTCGTATCGCCCGAGAAGAGCTGCACCGTCTATCTTTCTGCCATCCTCCCGAGCGCGAGACAGCGCCTGCCACAATGCAGGTGGCAGACCCCGGTCAACCGGCAAATGCATCGCCAAGGCCTCCACCGCTTTAGCACAGCGGCTATCGCCCGAAAACCAGGCATCTTCACATGCATCGAAGAACAGCTGCCGCGCATCACCCTCCTCTCCAAGTACCTCCATACCCTCGGCAAAGTCGGCCACAAATCCGAAACCGCGTAACAACTGCAACGCCAACCCATGAAAATTCGAGATGGGTGCTTGTGCCAACTCGGCAAGCAGGGTCCGATCGCCCATGCTCGCAAGTCCCTTGCGAACGCGGCTGCGCAGTTCCAAGGCAGATTTTCGCGTGAAGGTGATTGCGACAATTTCACCGGGTCGGCGACCGCGGCCATGGACCTCGGAAATGTATGCCTGCACCAATTGATAGGTCTTGCCGGTGCCAGCACTGGCTCGCAGCAGGCGGTGGTTTGTTCGCCTTGTTTCAGTCATCCGTGTCTCGGTCTACATTTCGGGCGGCATCATAACGGCACAGTCCAGAGAAGTCGCAGGCACGGCACAACGCGGGAGAATCCGGATCAGGAGAAACATCACCGCCAACCAAAGTATCGATCCGACCCCAGAGTTGCTCTCGAAGCTGCGCGGCAAAGATGTCTGGTTCCTCCGACATTCCCTCTGCCATTTCCCGATGCCCACTGTGCAACGCGACCCACCCCGCCCGGATGCTGTTGGCACCAGGACACAGATTACGACGAGCCACGAGTGCGTACACAGGCAGTTGGAAATGCCGACCAGGACTGCGTTTCCGTAGCGTTCGCTTGTAATCGAGTATCAACAATTCTTCTGTGCCGTCATCATGTTGAGCCAAATCAACACGGTCGATACTGCCGCGGACTCGCAACAATCGGCGACCATCCGGTGACTCAATCTCGAGGGGGGGCGTGCCGCAATGTTCATTAAATTCGAACTCAAGAATCAAAGGCGAAAGTTCACTGCTCTGACGCAAATCATATTCCAACTGTGCCTCTACCGCGCCCCACGCGTCCTCAAGCACTGCTCTTTCGAGCGAGGGATGAACGTGGACCTCCTCGAGAATGACTTCACGCTGAGCATCAAACACGCTTCGCGCTCTGGCGCGAGTCCCCTCAGGATCGATCCTTGCCATGGTAAGCCCACCGCAACCGATAATGTCGCGATAGACCGCCCACAACGCCGCGTGACCAGCGCTGCCCTCCTCCCGCGCGTCCGCTCCCAGTGCTGGCACTGGCTCCCGCTCGAGTTTCAGAATTTGGCCGGCAAGAAATCGAAATCGGCACATTCCCAACAGATCGAGACGCGACGGGCTCTGCACCTTGCCAACAACCTCTTCTTCAACCCGTCGTCGCTGTGCGCCGCTCAAGGGCTGCGACTGTCGCTTGGGACCCCGGATGATCCTCTCTTGGTTGACCCGTAGCTCAATGCTGCTGGTGACGGAATCACGGCCCCGCAACAGAGCATCAAGCGCAACTGCCTTGCCCGGATTGTGGGTCGTGGCAATACGCGCTGCGTTCGAAAGACTTCCCAGACTCCAACGTTGTCGCAACAGTCTCTTGCCGGGAAATTCACAGGCATAAGACGGTTCGGTGAGTTCTATCTCCGGTGTCCCTAGACTTCGCACCAGCTCATCCACCAGTTCGCTCCGACCACCTTGGGGGTCGTTGTCGGCAGTCGAAAATGTAACAACCAATTGCTTCTGACAACTTGCCAGTGCCTCCAGCCAGATCCACGTATCCCGGGCGCTGCCGTGGAGCGCACCACGACCCGTCATCGGCGCAGATTGTAAGAGCCGCGGTCCAAGGAGACGGTTGACCTCGACCCGCAACTCCTCAGTGAGCACCAGGTCAGGGGCTGACGCTCTCGGCAGCACATCGGCGTCAATTCCAGCAAGTATGACATTGTCGAAATGGGTCTCGACCAATTCATCAATGGACAACACCGCAACGCTGCCAGCCCGCATGCCTGCCGGAAACAGCCGCCGCTCACTCAGCACCGACCCAATGAAGTCACAAAGTTCTGGCCTCTCCCAATCGCCTGCCCATGGCGCAGTTCGCGCCGTTTGGCGCAATTCAACAAACACATCAGCAAGGGCAGTCAATGCCCCGTGATGTCTGGCTTGTGCACGCAAAAGCCCCCGTCGACCCCATTGAGCGCCATCGGGATCCCCAGAATGGGCGCTGATGGCAGGCAACGACATATCGAGACCACGCATCATCTCTTCGAGCGCATCGACTTGTTCCGCCAATGGAGCACACTGGGGCAAGGACCCCAACCTGTCCATCACGCCGTCTAGCGCATCCGCAATAGCCACGGCCTCACGCATTTCACCGTCACGATCGAAAGAGCGTGTGCGATACGCACGGTTGACCAGCCCTTCGCGAAAACTCCACAATCTTGCCGAGCGCACCCCCGCGCGTCGAACTCGATCGGCGACTTGTGCCGAGTTGAGCGCGCCGTGCGGAACGTCGACACTCCGACCCAAGGTACGCCACAACTCAAGCAACGGCTCACGTGGAAATCCCCGATCGACAATGCGCAATGCATCTTCCACGAGTCGCCCGGCGGCAGTACGGTGCAGACGAACCCCGCGTCGCGAGTACGCAGGCACTCCGATGCCGCTCAATGCATCGGTTATCTCCGGGCCGAGCTGGTCAAATTCGGCAACAGCCACACAGATCGAGTCCGCCGGCACACCACTTAGGAGCCACCCGCGCACGCGCTGGGCAATAGCGCGGCCATGCTCTGCACGACTCGCGATACGCAGAAATGATACCGGTGCCTGTGGTGCAGTCTTGTCGGTGAACTGCGCGGCCCGCAACTCCTCGAGGGGGCCCGTACCCTGCCGCGTGTCGAAAGTGACACCAATGTCGAGAGTATCACGCGCCTCCAGATTGTGGAGACTTGCCTCAGGCCACGCGAAGGCTTCCTTGCGATCACCGTCCCAAGGCAACCGCACGTCGACCCGCACCCCACGAGAAGCCATTGCAGCCAACAGGTCGAGCCGAGATCCGAAGAGGGTCGCCCCACCCTGCACGACCACTCTGCGCAAATGGGAAAACGTTGGTGCCACCGCGCCTTTGGAGGTGGCAAGCACGCCGGTGCGCTCCCAATCAGCATCATCGGCGAGCGAAACTCGTTGCAAGGCGTTCTCGTAACGCGAGAGGAGATCAGCAACTGTCTTGAGATTCGCCGAAATCCTTTCGCCGGGCAGATGTCGCGCCGTAATCCCGGCTTGGCGCAACTCCACGATCGCTCGGTGGACGGCCCGAACGGCAAATGGGTCACGGGCAGCGTCCCGGACCCAGCCACTGCCGCTCCCCATCAACGAGCGGCACAGAATTTGGCAAACCAAAGGAGGCGCGTAACGGTGGCCGCCAAGAGAACCCAGAGAGCGCAACAACGCGCCAAAGGTCGTGAAATTTTGCGTGCCCACGCAATCCCCGGGCCGAAGCTCGATTGCACGATCCGCGGCGAGACGACTCGGATAGACATGCAGCTCATCTGGTTGAGGCAACAGGGACTCCACGGCGGCACCTTACCATGTTGGTCGGACAACCTTCATACCGGTTTGGAAGATCCCACGCATGGGCTGCACCTCTAGGACAGGCCGATCGCCACATCACCTACGCATACATCTCCAACAACGGTGCCGCCTCTCGTTCGAGCGCAGAGAATGCCTCTTGAAATAGCGGGGTCGTCATGTAGGTGCGATCAGCGTCTAGCAGCTTGAGGTATCGATCCACCACTGCCGCCGATCCACGCAACACACCAATCCGCAACAGGTGCAACCAACCAGCAATGACGACCTCCTGCAAACCTGCTTTCGTGGCGAATTCCACGCCCTCCTCACAGACCGATTGCCCGTGGGCCAAGTCCTCGGTGAGCGCCAGGGCGAGGCCCAGATGAACCTGCGCTTCTGCGGCGATTAGCTGTTCGTCGAGGACGCGAGCTCGCGCCAGGGCACGTTCGAGATAGAACCGTCCCGCATCGGGGCTGCTGGCCCACAGCAGTGTCTGTCCCAGATTGACCAAGTCTGTCGCCTCGTCGGCCCAGCTGCCGACAGCGCGATCGATGACAATAGCGCGCTCGAATCCCTTGCGCGCCGAGGAAAAACGACAGGTGATTAGATCCAGATATGCCGTGTTAGTGATCGCCGACGCCGCCAATTGCAAAAAATTGTGCTCCTCGGCGACCTCCTGACAACGGGTGAACACTGCACGAGCCGCTGCGTACTCGGCCTCATCGATCTTCAAACTGCCGCGAACCAAATCAAGTCGCACCCGCGCGTGCGTATCCTCCCCCACATGCACCTCTGCTCGGTCGAGCCAGGTGTGTCCTGCGGAGAGTTCGCGCGCGTGTTTGTAACTCGACGCCAACAATCGACCGGCATCACAGGCCATCTTGCTATTGCCGGTTTGTTCCGCCATTGCAAACACCGCCTGCAACCGCTGCCGTGCCTCATTCGCGTCGCCGACACGCAACAGGGCATCGCCTACCCAATAGTCAACAATGATGCTTCCTTTGTCGCCAAGAAGTGAGCCAAAGCGTTCGCGGATAATCTTTGCGAGCCGCAGAGTGTGCCGCGGTGCACCACGATGCGCTGCCGCCGCCAACTTGAGTACAGCAACCCTCGCCCACCGTTTGGGCGATGGCCGCGTTTCCATGGGTAACCGCTTGGCGGCGCGACGCCACTCCTCGGCGAGCTCGTCGGCCTCACGATAGAGACCGGTCTCGAGAGCTGCCCGCGCAGCGCGTTCCAACCATCTAAGCGCTTCACCATAGTCCCCGGCACTGGCGCGGTGACGTCCAAGCGCCGCTTCTAGATCGGAGCGGTCCTTGAGAACCAAAGGTTCAAGGGCATCTGCAATCCGACGGTGGTAAGCCATCCTTTCCGCCTCGGGTAACGCCGCCAGCACCACAGCCCGCGTCGCCGGATCGCAGAACGAAAGAGTTCCTCTCTCCGTCGCAACCAACAACCTCTTCTCACCGAGAGTTGTCAAACTCACCTCGACAAGAGGTTCGGCCATCTTTGAGGCCAACGCTGCCTCAATAAGCTTACGGTCGGCGTCTTGACCGAGAATACTTGCGACAGCCAGCACCCGGCGCTCTCCCGGCGATGCGCTGGCCAGCTTCGCTTGCATCATCGTCGCGACAACGTCCGGCACGATCGCTTCGGCCGCATCACGACCGGTTTGCACCAAGCGCACGGCATTGTCGTCGCGTTCGAGCAGATTGCGCTCTTCGAGCACACGCGCGAGCTCGAGAACCAGGCCAGGCAACCCATTGGATCGCTCACTCACCAACTGCGCGAGCTCCCGCCCCACCAACCGTCCACCCCAAACCTGTTTGAGGAGTTGCGCCACCTGATTGACGGTTAACCGTCGCAGCTCGACCTCGTCGCCGAGAGCGCGTCGAAGATCGGAAAGCACAGGATCGGGCCGGTAGGTGCCGATCAATACCAAGGGCACCCTGCCACTGAGCGCCGTGAGTCGCATGGCAAGGCGAAGGGTGAGGCTGTCGGCGTAATGCAAATCTTCGACAACAAACATGATCGGCGTTGCCCGCGCCCGCAGCACAACCCACTGCGAGATGCTCGCAAGGATTCGTTCATGCACATGGGGGTCTGTGGGATCAAGAAGAGTTGCCGTAGTACCGTCTGGCCTGCGCGCGGGTTGAAGGATGCTAACAAGCTCCGGCACCACTGACTCGAAACCGAGTCCACGCAATCCCTCCCGGATCTTCGCGCGTCGCTCCGCACTCGAAGTGTCAGTGTCGATAGCGAAAAAATTCTCAAACATCCGCACAATTGGCGCGAGGGGCACCGACTTTGTCGCGTAGGAACAACGTCCGATGACGCATGAACCACCGTTCTTCGTCCAGTGATGCATCAACCGCGCTGCCAGATCGGACTTGCCAGAGCCGGCATCACCGCAAATGCCCACAATCTGTGGCTTGCCGCGAGCCGCAGCATCCACTGCGGCCACCAACACGTCCGTGTCGGCGGGACGAACGTCTTCCAGATCAGTCTTCTCTCCGGCCTGCACGAACCGAGCTTCGTTCTCCCTCGGTGCGTGCGCGTGATGAATGGTGATCGACTCCGCTGCCCCCTTGGGCATGAGCATGCCACGGTCGGAGCAAACGAAATGGCTCTCAATTCCCTGGAGAACCGTACTCGTACAGATGACCGAAAAGGCAGGTGCTGCTCGGGCACACTGCACCGACAGTGTTGTACCATCACCAACGACAATGAGCTGCTGATATCGGCTCGGGCTACCGATGGCCCCTACATAAACCAGGCCACGGTGTACACCCATGCGCACACCGAACTCCTCGATATCCCCACCCACGAGGGTTTTGGCGCGACTGACGGCCTCCAGCGCTGCGACGATGGCCCGCTCAGAGTCGTTGTCATTCGCTTCTTCGAGTCCAAATGCGATGGTACCGCGCTGTCCGACGGCCGTGGGTGATATCCCACAAACCACTCCTCCATGTTTGCGGATGGTGCGCAGCAAAGCACGAGTGACCTCTTGCGCAATGTGTCGATCTTGTATTGTCGCGCCACTGCCACGCACGTCGGCTGTGACGATCACTGCCCGGCGCAACTCGCCAGGCAAATCCACACCAGGCTTACAACCACGCAGCCACGCTGCCAGCGTCGGTGGAACAAAAGGCTCCAACAGAGCAATCTTGGCGTCAACTCCATCGCGCAGATCCGCGCCGACCCGTCGGGACTTCCCCCTGGGCGGGTAAATGCGCAATCCCCGTACGACGACAAAGCCATGGCCATGCTCGGCAGCCTCGACAACATCGCCAAGCTCCTCGGCAATTTCGGCACCAATAACCACGGTATTGGCGTTCGCCCGTCGTTGCAGTTGCACAGCCGCATGCACCGCTTCACCTGCGGGCACCAGCATGCGACGCGCCATTTCTCCGACGATGACGAGCTGTGCCTTCCCTCGGGCAACGCCCACACGAAACATCAATTCACGGAACTCACCGCCAGCGATTCGACCAGTCTCACCACACATCAAGTGCTGCGCGGTCAACGCCGCGGCAGTGGCTCGCAGGCAATGATCATCGCCGCGAAACATGACGGTCATCGAATCACCGTTGAGCTGAAGGGCGTAGCCGCCAAACGGAACAATCGCTTCCTCCAGGAGCGGCCGATAAACACTGTTGAGGAGCTCACCGAGCTTTCCGAGTGCCTTGGCACCCTTGGCAGCAAGTCGTTCGCAAATGGAGCTAACACCAATGATTCTGGCATGGAGGATCGAACCGTCCACCTCCTGTCCCTGCACCGACTCCTCCACAGGATGCTTCAGCACTGCCTGCACCAGATGGAACGGCACGGCTGCGCACAGGGCTTCCAGATAGGAGACCTTGTCATCGCCAGGTTTGGATGGCATCGGTCCACTCTACGGCAGACTGCCTTCGGAGGCTATGCTTTGTCGCTCAGGGAGTCAGTCAAGACGATCGCGCCCGCGACGTCAGCGACCTGTCATCGCTTCGTCGATCTTTGCGCCGACCTTCTTCAGGACCTGCGTGGCCAGCGCACGCACGGCTCCGCGCTTGGCCTCATCGAGGTTGCGATGACCTCGGTGTTTGTGCTCTTCCACCGCACCGACAACTTTACCGGCGGCAACTGCTTTAACCTGCACGATCACTGTGGCGTCGGCAAAGTGTAGGTCCTTCGTAGAGCCGGTGCCCTTACCGCCATCCTCGACCTTGACGATGACATCAAGGAGAACATCTTGATCCCCCGGATCGGCGGAGGCCATGTCGGTGACCTTGAAACCTCGCTCGGTAAGCGCCTTGATGAACGCAACCTGAAACTCCTCTTCGAATGGGCCGCTGACCTCGACACCAACCTTGAGCTCATCCACAGCGCTCTCAAACGCCGCGGCGACATCGGAGTGAGAATACGGGCCAGAGACGCCAACGCCGTCGACATCGACGATGCGCAGCTCACTGTTTAGGGCCTCACGCTCGAGAATTGCATCGAGAGCCTTGCCAAGAAAGGACACTTTGAACACCTTGTCGGCGCTGCGAGCCTTCTGGATGTAGCCGCCGGCCTTGTCATCGAGCTCGGCGATTTGCTCACGCAGAATCCGGCTGGCCTTTGCGCGCTCCATGCACGACAACGCATAGGTCGTACCGCCACCGGCCCACACTTCCATCAATTGCACGCCGCTAAACACCTTGCCCGTGGCGACCTTGGTGAGAGTCTCTGAGGATTGTACCTCAACCGGTTGGGCACCGGTCTTGCTGTAAGCGCCCATGAAATCTTGGCTCATCGAGGCTACGTGGGCGATGAAGATCCGTGCGAGGGCAGCGTAGGAGCCATTCTCAGCGGCAGTGCGATCTCCGCCGAAACCGACGCCACACAGAAAGACCGCGTAGGAGAAGTTGGCGTCCTCGCCATCAATCCAGGCAGGTTTCTCGCCGGTGCGTTGGCGCACGTTGCTGTCCGGCTTACCCTTCGACTCCGTCTCAACACCAGGGCGCACATCGTCGGCGGCAACCCTTGGTGGGGGGGGAGGAGGAGCTGGCTTTTTGCCGTGGCGATCGAAGATGTCGTCAACGTCGACCTTGGTCACGTAGCTCTTCGCTGCACCCGCGGCCTCGGCCGCAAGAACATCCTTGAGAACCTTGAGGTCCAAAGCGGCAAGGGCGTAGAGGGTGCCGTCGCCATCAGCATATCGGTCAACGATCTCGGAGCCCTTGAGGGAAGCCGAAGTCGCGGTCTTGATCGCATTCTCTACAACCTGCTCCTCACCACTGCCGCTTGAGGCGCTCATGTAGTCTTTCATCAAGGACGCCGAGAACACCTCGAAGAGTTTGACGAGCTCGTTGCGGCCTCGATTGTCCGCGGTGGAACGCAACAAGGAGACATTCTTGATGCCCGAGGCAGCACCAACGGCGTAGAACACGCGCCGGCCATCAGCCATTACCATGGCGACGTTGCCGCGCATGATCCAACCGGGTTTGCCATCGCTGCTTTCGCCGAACGTCTGGTTGGCCTCGCCGGCCTTGCCCGAGCCCTCAGCGGCCTGTGCGCCCTTGGAGCCTTTGCGGCCACCGCCACAGGCAGCGATCAGTGATACACCTAGGGTTATCAGAAGAAGATTTCGTCGCATGGATCCTCCGTCCGTCCTTGTTTCATCCAGACTTGGAAGTCGACAATGTCGAGTGGACGCCCCTTTGGGACGCCCGAACCCCCTTTGGAATTCTCCGCTGGTATGCTCGATTCAGGCAATAATTATGTGCCGATACCACACCCGGAGGATCGGAAGCAATCGAGGCGATTAACGATTGCGTAACTCGCCACGCCGGCGCTCTATCGTTGTCTGGTGTTGTCTCTCGGCGCAGGCGGCTCAGCATCTTTTTTTGCACCGAGGGGCACTGCAGCACGGGCCGACTCATCGACCCTTTTCACCTCGAGAGGCACTGGGGCAGCGGCTGGCTCGTCGATCCTCTCCACCTCCAGGGGCAAGCCTGGCCCTCCCGGCTGCTGTCCGCCTGTGCGAAAACGGACGTTGCCCGACTGGAACCCGGGGGCAGTGGGGGGATGCTCCATGTCCTTGATGCGACTGCCGTCATGACCAAACACTCCCTGACAGGCCTCGCGCACCTCGGGCGCTGCTACCACACGAACCAACAAGCCAAACTCCTCTGGCGGATCTGGCACTGCCCCGACGTAGACGCGAGCGGCTTGTTCACAGGTGAGCGATGGTTCGCGGGTGAACTGGCAAATGACCGTCAATTTGGTCCACTCCTCGGCTGGCTTCTCCGGCGTCTCGAAACGTTCGTCCTCTGTGCCGATCTTTTCAACCTTGTCCCAGAAGCCTCGCATGTCCATAACCATAGCCTGCTCGCATCCAGCATCCCGCAGCTCTTGGGTTCCAGGAGCCTTGGCGGCAGCCATGGTCATCTTCATCGATTCGCCCATTAGCGAGGTCATCTTGCGAACGTCGGGATTGCTCGCGACGCAATAGACGCAAGAGCCAACAATGACGATGGCAAGGAGAAGCAGCACGAGAAACACGATGCCGAGCACTTTGAGAGCAGAACTCGATCCTTGTTGTGGCTGTTCAGTCATGGACTCGAGTTATGCCACAAAGACGACAGCCGCCAAAGCCTTCCGCCACAACGAAGCGCGAATGTACGGGGGTTCTGCGGATTCTGCTCGTCCATTGAGCGCCATCATGCGTAGCGTTTAGTGTTGCAATATTCGCTTCAGCATCCCCGGCTTCTAACAACCACGCCCACGCCCGAGGCATGACCTATGGCGCGAGTATGCGTTATTGCACGAATCGGAAATTGGAAGCACGGAGTTGGGATTCGAGAACCACCCGGCGGACTCTTCGGTTCATCCTTCCATTGGGTTGTTCCAATCGAGTTGGTCAAATCGGGAGAAATCTCGGTCGGAGCTACAAAGGGTTGCTCCATGCTCGATGGCGAGGGCCGCCAGATGTGCGTCGGTGACGAGATTGCCTGATGCCTGTGATGTGTTGATCAGTTGCGACAGAATGGCCCAATGTCGAGTGCTGGGCTCGAGGGTGTCGACCATTGGACGCTCCAACCAACTTTCGACCTGAGCCACCGCCTCATCAATCTGCAACGGTTGCTCATAGACTCGGGGGTGAGTACCAATCCTGATGAAAGCGATGATCGTACTCCATGCCAGCCGCACCGGATCGGGTTTGGACAGTTGGTCTTGCCACCAATTCCGCGCTCGCTCATGAAATGGCGATGAGCCGTCATAGGCGTACAACAGAAGATTCGCATCAACAAGAATCATCGGTGGGTGGGACCTTCGAGCTGTTCGAGAAGCTCGCCGATATTGTCAACGGCCACTCCTTGTTTCTGACGCAACGGTCTTGCCTGCACTCGGAAAAGCCCCGTTGGAGTTGAGGCCCTTTTCGCATTGAGGCCACTGCGCAGGGTCTGATTGACCACGGTTTTAAAAGCAAGTCCCGTCACACGACATTGCTCCTTGAGCTTCGCTGCGATATCGGGGTCAAGGGTGAGAGTCGTTCTCATAGGACATGCTTGCACTGAGACATCAAGATGTCAATACGCAATCATCATGATGCTCAATCAGATGTCTCTGCTTGGGCTACCATAACCGCGGTTCACCGCTCGAGAGACGCACTCGCATTGGAGGAGTCGACGAGTCCGATTCGCACAACAACGCAAAAACCTCAGCGCACCGTAAAATGGGCCTCAGCAGCACCGTGGTTGTCAGCCTCGTCGACCACATGAAGGGTGAGAATGTGCTCGCCGGTCTCTAGGAGGCCGAGCCGCAACGTGAAGCTCTCACCAGGGCCATCGAGCACGCCATCGTCAGGAACAAGGGGGCGCAAGGTTCGGCCATCGAGAGAATACTCCGCTGTAATGAGCGGCCCCACCAGGTCGGCAACCACCGTACGCGCAGTCACACGTTTACCTACGACCGTAACATTCAACGCGTCGATTGACGGAGCGGTGTTGTCGACCAGCACCGCCGGGCTGTTGCGCGTGTCGTCGAGTTCTCTTCCGTCGGCGTTGGATGGCGCATCCGTTGCGCGGACACGGAACTGATAGTGACCGTCGGGTAGGCGAGACGAGTTGATGGTGTAGAATGGATCGTCAAGCTCGGCCTTCATCGATGTCCACTCAGACCGCCCCAAGGGTCGGAACGATAGGTCGTAGCGCAGCTCATCGCCGTTCGGGTCCTCCGCCAACCACCGCACCGTCAAGGCACCGGTCTCCTCCGTTTGTCGCGCGCGCGCGTTCTTGCCGTTCTTCTTATCGTCGTCATCGTCCTCGGCATCTTTGCTCGACTTATCGCCCAGGGAAATCGTCTTGGACTTCGGTGCCTCGTAGGGGACGGCAAACAGAGCGAGCCCCTTGCTTAGAGCTACCACTTCCCGCACAAACGGCGGAAGGTTCTGCCGCTGGTAGGCGAGACGCACGCGATGCACAATGGGAGTCTGATCTCCTGCGCTCTCTAGGCTCACGCGCAGCTGAAAATATCGGCCATTGGTTGCCCGCAGAGGCCCATTCTCCGTTGCCTTGACCTCCTGCGACCAATCGGACCAGCTTTCGTCGGGCTCGGGGGTCTGCCCAGTCCGCAGAGCGGTTGTTACCGCCGTGCCCTTGGGCCAAGATCCGAACACACGCACATTGCCAAACTGCGCGTTGATTCCAGCATCAAATGGCAAAGTAAAGAACTCCCCTTTGGGCGCGTAGCCACCCGAAAGATGAGAAATCCTCCCACCCCCAGCCGCAACCGCAGCCATGGCACCACGTGGCAATGGCACGAGATGGGTAATACGGCGGGAGGGGGACTGATAGAGCATGGATATGCGCCGCTCCTTGGGTTCGACGGCGTACAATCTGCCGCGGGGGTCATCACGGCCTGTGGCACCCGTTGCCACCACCACTTGGTCCTTGTCGTCGACCACCATTGCAAAGATCCCTTCGTCGCTAGAGCCGGCGATGATTTCAGCGCTGCCGTCCATGCCTACCGCGATCATCTGCGAGCTGACCTCTGGCCCCTTGCCCTTGCCTTTCTCCTCCGGTTCGGTCGCCAGCGCATCGGCCCCAGTGACCGCCGCAATGTAGACAGAGTTTTTACTCACGACGATCGCGGTGATCTCAGTATGAGTGCTGCCATAGAGTGCCCGGAAAGCCTTACCGTCCGCAGAGCGATACAGAGTGCCGCGCTCACCGCCGCCCACAAAAATCCCCAACGTTTTGTCGTAGACGATGCTGCGCAAATGCTTCTGCTCCGGCTCAAAGATGACGGTGCCGTTGCCCTTCGCATCGATGCGCACGACGGTACCCGGCTCCCCAGTCGCAGCAAAAAGGGTGTCCCCCGGCCCATCGGCCAACGCCCAGATATGCCCAGCATCAGCGGTATGGAATGTGGTGACCTTGCCCTTGGAATCGACGCAATAGATCTTCGCCGGTGCACCCGTGGCGACGAACAACCCGCGGTCTGTATCAAGCAAGGCGGTGACCAATGTCTCCTCAGCGCGAAACAGCGTCCGCGTCTTGCCTGCCCGATCGATCGCAAAGACTTCGCCATCGTCGACACGAGCCACCACGATATCGTTGCCACGGGCGGTCGCTGCACTGAAGGCGGCGGCGGCGTCGCTATACCGCTCGCGCACCGTGGGCGGCAAGACGATAGTACCGTCCTCGGTGATCGCCGTGCTCTCAGGGTTGCCATCGAGAAACTGGCCAAAACCCTCGAGATTGTAAAAGCGGGCACCCTCCGCGTGCGCTCGCGGTGCCAAAAGGCCCGATCCCAAGGCCCCACATACCAACCATGTCCGTAGGTTCATCTTTGCTTCCTTCATCTCGACGAAACCGACACCGTAATCTTCGCTTGTCCGGATACAACACCTGGCCGCTCACGCGACTCCTCCCACGTAAGTCCACGACTTGTGCGTTCCTTTGTGGGATCGCTCGAGTGAATGGCCACGGCTGAGGGCGGCAAAAACGGCAGCGCTACGACGCCCGAGCGCATGCCACTGCCCGATCGCACCGCCATCAGATACAAGCGCCCATCCACTCGACGACCGTTGAGCCAGTCACCAATTTGACCGAGCTCTGTCGGCAGCGGCTCCCCCGCAACTGTTTCAGCGAGGCTCTCAGCGCCCCCCACACCCGTCGCATAGAGTTCAACGCTCTGATCGGCCCACGATCCTGGGACCTCGAGAAGGAAACGCTCCACGTGATTGTCTCCATGGTGTCGGCGCAAACGAACCGCCACCTCCAAGAATTCCCCAGGTTTGGGATTGGTACGGTCAACGTAGATCGCCTCGACCCACTCGTGAATGGGATCTTGGCGAAAGGATATCTCGAGATCCACCGCCATCCTGGGTGGAGGACCAAATGGAGTATCCCACAACACAGAAAACGCCTGGGCGACATCGATTGCAGCATAGACGAATAAGTTGGGATCCCGCTCGGCCGCGTAGACCTCGCGAATCAACACCGGCTCGATGCCGTCAACTGTGATCTTGGCGTTGAGGTGGACGATACCGCGCACGCCCGTGTCGACACGGCCAGCGATGGCGCTCGCCATGCCAATCGCCAGAAAACGTGGTGTCAATTCTTGATCGCGAGCGATCTCCAGTTTGAAGGTTTCCTTGCCCTTCGCGGTCACCACGGTTCCCCGCACTGGCACCGTTGCGGGGACGCGTCCCAGCACGCCACCAATTGCCACAAGCCTGTCCTGAGTCACCTCGCCAACGATGGGGCCGATGTTGGCCATCTTGAAAGAGCGCATCGACGAGACCATCGTGTTGAGAATTGTCGCGCTGGCCATGGGTATCGATATCGCACCGGCACCAAAAAACGGGTGGCCGAAGGCGAGGACCTCATTGCCCTCGACAACGGTGACCGTACCGGTGGCCGCAATGTCAATGTCGCCCGATACCAATACCGCAGAGACAGCTCCACCTGGCACCAATACGGTGGCTTCGCCACCACCGGCGGTACCGCCGGCGACAGGCTCAAAACCGAGGGTCTGGAGGTAAGGCGAGAAATAGTCGCGCACCGATGGCGGCACCCCACCGAGCGAAAGAGGCGCGGCAATGGGACGCGCACCCTCTGCCTGTTTGTGTGGCGGTGCGACACCGGCGCGCATCGCCTTCCAGTCTGCGTCCGCATCAGCATCGACACTCAGTCGCCACGGACGTTTCTCCATCGGAAGCTCACGCACCTCTTGCATCGTGCCAATCGGTGTGATCCCAGCGATAGGCTCCTTGGCAAACATGGCAAACGCATAGGCCAGCGCTCCCACCAGCTTGCCGTCGATGGAACATGGACTGCCACTCATACCCGCGACCACGCCAGTGAATTCGGCCTTCTCGCCCTCTAACCGCACCAGCACCACGTCACGGCCAGGTCCATGAAAATTCTTCATCAGACCTTTGACCACGAAGGGAAACGGCTCAACCGTATCACCCTCGAACACTGTGAGGCACTCGCCCCTCTGCCCCCGCTCGATCTGCTCGAGTGGAAACGGCGGCGGCATCGACAACAACAACACTGACATAAGAAGAAAGCTCATTGTCGCAACTCTACTCGAACAGTCTGCATCTCACCAGAATTCCCCACTTTTGCGGATCAGACGCGGCAAGGGGCAAATTTGGGATTTTTCCAGGTGATGCTGGCCAACGACCGTCATTCCTTGTTATGCACCTCGCATGCTCGTTGTAACACTTCTCGTGAGTCTAACCGCCTCCCCAACCCTCGTCACCACCAGAGTGAAGGGCTCCATCGAAGCGAGCCTGATGCGTGAGGTCGGCGGTAACGGTGCCGCGTTGGCGGCACAAGTGGCACGGCTGTTGCGCTGGCGCGGTGACGTCATCCGCAACGTGCAGCCCAACGACAGTATCCGCCTCCTTTATGAAGAGATCGACCGCGGCCAGGGCGTGATCCCCGAGCTCGTGGCCATCGCGTATCGCGGCTCCGAAATTCAGCTCTTCGGCTATCGCTTCGCCGACGTCGATGGCATCCCACGGTACTTCGATCACAGCGGCGCCCTGGTGGAGCCATGGCTGCGTAATTCACCGACCCCGTATGTTCAGATCACCGAGGTCGTGCAGCGCGGCCGTGGCAAACGCCGACACAAGGGCATCGATCTCAAGGCGGACGAAGGAACCGTGGTGTATGTCCCCTTCGCCGGGCGCATCTCGCGCGTCAACTGGTCGACGCGCATCAATGGCAACTGCGTCGAGGTCATCTACGACAGCGGTACCTATGCCCGTTTCCTGCACCTGAGCGACGTCGCCGCCACCGCAATTCCCGGGCAGAGGGTCTTGGCAAACACGCAAATTGGCACCGTTGGCTCGACGGGCCGCTCCAGTGCAGCACACTTGCACTATGATTTGCGCGATCACGCGGACACAATTCTCGATCCATTCGCGGTGCACGGCACCGAGGTCAAGCGGGTGTCAGATGGCCGCCGCACTCAATTTGACAAACAACGAACAGAGTTCAACCGAATGCTGCAAATCTCCGCGGAATCGGTATCTGCCATGAATTGACAAGGCACCAACAACCGCTGCCAAGAGTCCGCGACAACAACCTGCCCCGACCTCTGCCTGCCTGCCCTCACAGAACTATGTCCAGAAGGCGTTGCGCCGCCAATCGCAATGTCGGCGGCAGACTCTCGTCATCGCGCACTCCCACCAGGTCGCGACGTTTTAAGTAGGGCAATAGGTTAATGGCATACTTCTGCGCCAGATACGGATTCTTCACCAATGCCAACTTGACCGTGTAACGCCGCAACCACTGCGCCGAATGAATCACCGCCTCGAGCGGTGCAGAATGGGTCGGACGGCGGGAACAGATGCCAAGGACAATCCGCTCGGTGATCCGCGGATTGTTGAGCAAGTTGCTGATGGTTCCGGGATCGGGATCCGTCGCCAGCCGGTTGATGGCATCTCCTTTGGCCGTACGCGCCTTTGCGCGGCGGTAACCGAGGGGCAACTCACGCAGCCGATGATCAAGTAGGCGATCGGCTTCTGGGCCTGGTTGGCCTCCCTCTGCTGCTTCCGCGAGTAGACATTGAATCGCGGCGACGCAGCCCTCGGCGCGACCCGCCTCGAGCATGAGGTTGAGGTGGGAGCCCTCGAGATCCCGTGACAGGCACTGGGGCTCGACAAACGAGCGATAAACCAGCACACAGGCCGCATCCTTGGCGAGCACGCCACGAATAAGAACGTCTAGAGCCCACACCGCCTGCAGAGGCCCCATGACATCGAGCTCGCGACACAACGCCGCGCCACGCATCGGTGACTCTGAGAGTTTCGCCAAGCGTTGGATCAAACCTCGAGCGGTTTCTTGGTATTGCGCCTGCAACGGGCAGCTTGGGAGATTCGTTGCCACGGTACCAGCCTACAAGGACGCAGGCCCGTGTTCCACCACGTCGCTGTATCGACTCCACCGGGTGGTTGATCAACCGTTGTCGGAATCGGGTGTTTGCTTGCGCAACTCGGTGAGTCTGTCGCTCGCCGCGAGCGTCGCCGCCGCCATCGGTACCATGCGAATGATCGGTGGCAGACTCAGGAGGAACAGTCGCGCGTGCTTCTCTGCCGTTTCGTCCAGCGCATCTCTGTACGAGTCTCGACCAAGCGCTTGGTTGACACGCGCCGCCACCCAGCTCGCCAAGGACGTCAGCGCCGGCAGAAACAGCGACACCGTTGTTGGCAGTGTCGCAATGGCAGAAGAGATGACATTCAACCTGGTGATCAACATCGTCGCTCGCCGATGCGGCACGACGACGGGCATATTCACAACTTGACGGCCGTCCTTCATCCACACGTCGGCGGTAGCACAAATCTTGGCCTCGGGCATCATCGCGATGCCCCCCTTCGCCCTCTCATAGAGCCTGACGAAAGGTCGAGTCGCATTATGCAACCATGGGCGGTGTCTTCTCCCGTGGACTTCTTTGGCTTTCCCCGCCGCGGTGCGTTTGGCCGCCCTTTGTTCCTTTTTTGTTGCAGCCTTTTCCCCGGCCTTGCGAGCGACGCTCACCAGCCAATCTGCTGAGACGTCAAGCTTCTTGGTAAAGGCATCGGGTTTTCTGGTTAGGTCCCGTTGATATCGCGCAACCGCCAGTCCCAAATCGTTGATCGGCTGGCCGTCAATGGTCATCCTTTCGATTCGCTCGGCACCGCCGAGATCAGTGATCACCTTGCCGGCGGGAAGCAGCAACATGTAGGCACACTTCGCAGGCACAGAACCTCCAAGGTGGAACTCTTGCCATGAGTATCGTCACAAGATCGCGGAGGTTGCCCAATTCCCGACTCGGTGGCTAAGGCGACACGTGAATGATGACCCGACGGTTGCGTGGGCCATCAAACTCGCACAGGTTGATCCCCTGCCAGGTTCCCAGCATCAATCGGCCTTTCTCGAACGGAATTTGTACTGACGGCCCAGTGAGCACCGCCTTCATGTGGGCAGCGGCGTTGTCCTCACCATGGCCATAGTTCCCCTCCCAGGGGCATAGCGCGTCCAGCGCTCGGGTGATGTCAACTTTGAGTGGCGGATCTGCGTTTTCTTGAATGGCAATGCCGCACGTGGTGTGCGGGACGTATACCGTCACAACACCTTCGTCCAGACCGCTCTCGCTCACCGCCGCCTGCACTTCTCGGGAGATGTCGACCCAATCATCGCGACCACGAGAGCTGACTTGAATTGTCTTGTTCATCGGTTGGGCTCCTGCTGATCGGGGGCGTACACATCCGATCGTGAGATAGGCTCAGTCCGTGACGGCCTTCTGATCCTCGTCGTCGAGCTCGGGATCGCGCTTGTAGTCACAATCCTTTTGCGGACAAGATATGGTCACGCCGTCGCGCTTGGTCCACTTGCGAATAAGATAGGAATGGTTGCAGGTCGGACACGGCCCTTCCACGGGGCGGTTCCACGCAGCGAAAGTGCAGTTGGGATAGCTCGAACAGCCGAAGAATATGCGGCCGCGATTTGAGCGCCGCTCCACCACATAGCCACCACACTTCTGGGGACAGACAACACCTATCGGCATAGGACGAGTGCCCTTGCAGTCAGGATAGGCCCTGCAGGCGAGGAACTTCCCATAGCGTCCACGCTTGACCACCATCGAGCCCGCGCACGTAGGACAAACCTCGTCGGTGGTCTGCTCCGGCAAAATTTCGATGGTGCTGTCGACGCGGCGCTTGTACTCGCGCGTCGTGCGACACTTGGGATAGCCGAGGCAGGCGAGGAACGAACCATTGCGCCCCCACTTGATCACCATGTTTTCGCCGCACTTCTCGCAGTGGTGCTCAGTCGGGATTTCTTCGCGCTTGACGTTGCGCATCTCGACCTTGGCTTTTTCGACGCTGTCTTTGAAACCTCCGTGATAGAAATCCTTGAGCAACTCGATCCAATCAACGCTGCCCTCTTCGACCTTGTCGAGTTGCTCCTCCATTCTCGCTGTGAACTCCACATCAAGAATGCGCGGGAACGACACCATCAACAGATCGGTAATCAAAAATCCGAGCTCACTCGGATAAAAACGGCCGTCCTCCTTGGTGACGTAGTTACGAGAGACGATTGTGGACATGATGGCAGCGTAGGTCGATGGTCGACCAATTCCCTGGACCTCAAGCTCTTTGACCAACGAGCTCTCAGAGAAACGCGGCGGTGGCTGCGTAAACTTCTGTTGCGGATCGATCTTGTTGCATTGGAGCTGCTCGTTCTCCTCGAGCATCGGCAGAATGCCCTCTTGGGCTTCGGCACCCTTCTCCTCGACTTCCGCGATCTCATCCTCCACCTCTTCGCCGACACCATAGGCAGCGAGAAAACCGGCAAACTTGAGGACCGAGCCCGTGGAACGCAGAGTGAACCGATCAGCAGCAATGTCGACGGTGGTTTGGTCGTAGACCGCAGGGACCATTTGACAGGCAACAAACCAACGCCAAATGAGCTGGTAGAGCTTGTTCTGGTCCTTGCTCAGATAGGGTGCGACCTTTTCCGGCGGGTATTCCATCGAAGTTGGGCGGACCGCTTCGTGGGCATCTTGGGCGCTCTTCTTGCTCTTGTAAATATTCGGCTGCTCAGGAAGGAAGTCTTTGCCAAAGGCCTGGTCGATGTGCTCTCGGACCGCGACGACCGCCTCTGCGGAAATGCGGGTCGAGTCCGTACGCATGTAGGTAATCAAGCCAACCGAGCCTTCGGTACCGATTTCCACACCTTCGTAGAGTTGTTGCGCCACCATCATGGTGCGCTTGGCAGTGAACCGCAGGCGATTCGCCGCCTCCTGCTGCAGCTTGGAAGTGATCAATGGCGGATTGGGTCTGCGACGCCGCTCCTTGCGGATGACCGAATCAACACGAAACTGCGCCTGACTGAGGGTTTTCAACGCCAGGGCGGCGTGGTCACCGTTGTTCGGCCTAAACTTCTCGCCATTCTCCTTGATGACCTTGGCGAAAAACGGCGGCGGGTTGTCACCGGCGAGCTGACACTCAATGGCCCAGTATTCCTCTGGCACAAACGCGGCGATTTCGCGTTCCCGCTCGACAACCAGGCGTACCGCCACCGACTGCACCCGGCCGGCGGAGAGCCCGCGCCGAACCTTGTCCCAAAGGATTGGACTTATCTGGTAACCAACGATGCGATCGAGAATGCGACGGGCCTGTTGCGCTTCGTACTTGGCTTTGTCTAGGGGCGTTGGATTCTGCAACGCCTCCTGCACCGCCCGCTTGGTGATCTCATTAAAGGTGATGCGATAGATGTGACCTTCGTGCCGCTTGCCGAGTTCATCGGCAATATGCCAGGCGATGGCCTCTCCTTCACGGTCGGGGTCAGGGGCTAGATATATGTTCTCAGCGGTCCGCGCAGCGTCTTTGATCTCCTTGATGACCTTGCTCTTGCCGCGGATCACCTCGTAATTGGGCGTGAACTCGTTGTCGATATCGACACTGAGCTGACTCTTGGGCAGGTCCTTGATGTGGCCCACCGACGCTTTGACGGTGTAACCTCGACCTAGATACTTCTTGATGGTCTTGGCCTTGGCAGGGGACTCCACAATCACCAAAGCGCCCTTGCGGACGCTTGCGGTTTTGGCGTTCTTCTCTGACCCATCATTGGCAACTCGAGACGCAACCGCCGCCTTCGCCACAACTTTCTTCGCTACCGTCTTGTTGGCCTTCTTCTTGGTCGTCTTCTTCTTGCCCGTTCTGGGCTTTTTCGTCGCTACCTTGCTGGTCTTGACTTTTTTGCCCGGCAACGTGCCACTCTGCGGGAGCTTCCCCGTGGTATCAGCCTCGGTTGCCGTTTTCGTCAGCGGTTGATCTGTGTTCAGCGCATCCGGCGAATTGGTACTATCAGCCATTCTCACCTCGACAGCGGGCCTTACCCTACGCAGCCCCCCCGGCGCAAGTGTCTGTGTACAAAGGCAATTTGCCTCAAGTCCAGGGCCGCACAATAAACACAATGTTTTCCGAGTGTTGAGTTCCTTTGTCACTTCTTCTCGAGGCCCATCTGACAACGGCACAAACGGGCGAGAGAAGAAAAAATGGCAAAAAGGCAGCGCTCGACTGGCAGCGCCGCAGCAACTATCTTGCCGTCGAGAAAGGGACTCGATACAGGCAGTCGCGAATGCAACACCACCTTTATAGTGCCATGGCGGTCGCCCTCACACTGTGCACGACATGGCCCACCACGGCCCTCGCCGAAACCTTTGCCGAGCAGGCCGAGCCCGACTTCGCCCTGGCGCTGGTACGGTATCAGGGTTCCTACAATCCTCGCCCCAATGGTTTGGCGAGGCTTGCGTGGGAGATTCGACGACGGACGAGCATTGCCGTCGATCTCGAAGTGGCCGCTGCAGATCCCGCAACCGACGTCATTTTCGAGTACCCACTCTTGGTATGGCAGGGAGACACGGATTTCCCACCCCTCGGTGAAGCCGCTGTGATCCGCCTGCGCCGCCATCTCTCAATGGGCGGAACCCTATTGGTAGACGCCGCCGATGGACTCGCCGACGGTGCGTTTCTGCGAGCCGTCAAACGGGATCTCGCCCGCACCTTCCCCGACAAGTCCATAGAGAGAATCCCGAGCAACCACGTCCTCTACAAATCCTACTATTTGCTCGATCGCCATGGCGGCCGAGTGGCGGCACAGCCATTCCTCGAAGGCCTGTTTGTCGAAAACCGACTCGCCGTTGTCATTAGCGCCAATGACCTCGCTGGGGCGATGGCGCGCGACGAGTTTGGTCAGTGGGAGTACGACGTCGGGGCTGGTGGAATGGCAACCCGTGAGACAACCTTCCGACTTGGCGTCAATCTGGTGATGTACGCCCTTTGCCTCGACTACAAAGAGGACCAGGTTCACATCCCCTTCATCCTGCAAAGGCGGCGGTGAGCTGGTGCTCGAAGCGACCTACAACGATTGGACATTGGTGTCCTTGTCGCCGCTCACGCGGAATTTCCAGATCATTGCCATCATCGCGGTCATCGCCGCGTGCTCCACGGTGCTTTGGAGCTACCGCCAGAGCCGACGCCGATGGCCACTGACGTTCTTGCGCCTCTGTGCGGCTGTGCTCATCATCGGCTTTTTCATCGAACCGGCCCTACAGCTGCGAGTGGTACGCAAGGTGAGAAATCGACTCGCCATTGTCGTCGACCGCTCTGTGAGCATGGCACTCAAGACCGCGACTGGGCGCTCACGCCATGAGCATGTCCTCGCGCGACTGCAAGCAGATGCCGATGATCTCACTTCCCTGGGCGAATCCCATGTCGTCGAGCTTTTCGACCTCGAGGGTCCCTTGACCAACGACGCGCTCGTGACGCCGCCCAACGGCGACCGCACTGACTTGCTCACCGCTCTCGAATCTGCGCGCGACACCGGCACTGGACGCCCGTTGGCCGGCATTGTCCTCTTCTCCGATGGTGCCGATAACGCAGATCTAGAGCACTTCAAAAAGAATGGTCTCTCCAGTGCCGCACGCGAGCGACTCGAGCACCTCGGAGCACCAGTCAACGTCGTCGAGGTCACCGCAAGTGATGCCTTCAAAGATGTCGCGGTGGTCGATGTTCGCACCGACGAGTTTGCGTTTGTACACAACACCTTGGAGATCGACGTCTACATCGAAACTACCGGGTTCAACACTCCCACCTTGCCTGTCACCCTGCGCCGTGAAGGCGTGGTGGTGGCAACGCAGGAAGCGGTTGCAATCCCTGGAGAAACCCTGGTGGTACACTTCGCGACCAAGCCCGACAAGATTGGCAGTTTCGTCTACTCGGTGAGTGTGCCATCCTTCGCGGGCGAAGCGATCGCCACCAACAACGAGCGTTCCTTCGTCCTGCAGGTGATCCGCGACAAGATTCGCGTCTTACAAGTCGCTGGCCGGCCGAGTTGGGACGAGCGGTTTCTGCGGCAACACCTCAAAGAAAATCCCAACGTTGATCTCATCTCCTTCTTCATCCTGCGCTCGCCCACCGACGACCCCGCCGCACCGGAAGAGGAGCTGGCGCTCATCCCCTTCCCCGTCAACGAGTTGTTCACCACTGAGCTCGAGTCCTTCGACGTCATCATTTTTCAGAATTTCGATTACCGCTTGTACAATATGGATCAATATCTTCAAAATATCCGAGACAAGGTTTTTGGCGGCCTCGGTTTCGTCATGATCGGCGGCAACGAGAGCTTCTCCGGCGGTGGGTATGCCGGAACGCCCATTGATGAGATTGTGCCCTTGCGCATGGATGCCGGCGAGCTTAGTCGCGACAAGGTCTCCCCGGTGATCACCACGGCCGGCAGACGCCATCCGACCACCGACCTGGCCCGGGGATCCGGGAGCAACGAACGACTGTGGCAGCAGCTGCCCGGTTGGACGTCTCTCAACCGTACCGGCGGTTTGGTCCATGGTGCCACAGCGTTGGTTGCCGACGCGTCCCTGCGCAGTCTCGACGGCGAGCCGGCCCCCTTGGTGGCGGTCATGGACGCAGGCCAAGGCAGATCCATGGCCATCGCCACCGACTCGATGTGGCGTTGGCGTTTTGCCATGCACAAAGATGGCGGCGCTGCCGAGCGCGCCTACCATCGTTTCTGGTCCAACGCCCTGCATTGGTTGGTGCGCGACCCCGAGCACTCGCGCATCAGAGTCGTACCTTCAAAACGTCGTTTCGACCGCGGCGAGAAGGTAGATGTGAGCTTCATCGTCCGCGGCAGCGATTACCAGCCGGTCCCCTTCGCGCAGTTGCGAGTCGCATTGGATCAGGAGTTCTCGGGATCGCACCTCGACGATGTGCTCACCGGCGAAGCCGGCACCGCCCAAAAGAATTATGAAGATCTCCCTGCCGGCGCTTATCGGATCTCCGCCGAGGCCACCGCCGCTGGTGAATCACTGGGCAAGGGAGCGGCCGTATTTCTCATAGAGGACAGGTCCCTGGAGCTCGACCGCGGTGCCCCCCGGCCTGAGGTGCTCGAGGCCATCGCCAGAACCACCAAGGGCAGATCCCTGCCCTTGGATGGCAACCTGTGGGAAGCCCTCCAGGTCGTCGACCCCGACGTCGTCGAGGTGGATCAGCGTCGCAACATCGAGCTGTGGGACAACGCCTGGGCCCTCCTCATTGCCGTCGCCCTGTTGGCTCTGGAGTGGGCCATGCGCCGGCGATTCGGCTACCTCTGACCTTTCCTCACCACCAAACCCGCCGACTTGCGTTGCGATTCTAGCCAAACCAAGAGCAGGCTACCTCAACACGATGACCCCCCCATGCAACAGGCGGCGCAGAGTCTTGAGGGTCTCGCGCTCGCTCATCGAGCTCACCATGATGAGGCTGCCAACGTCCATGTGAGCGCTCAATCGGTCGACAAGGAAACGCTCCTCTGGACGAAGGCGCAGCCGGCCGAGTCCGGCCTCATTGGCAGCCAGTGTTGGTACCTTGACAGGGGGCAAGACAGAGTACAGGTCTTTGAGCTGCTCCTGCAGGGTCTCACGCAGAACCGCGCGCGGCTGTTCTTCATCGGGCCGCAGGCGTACCGCAACCTCCATGAGCGCCACCGCCTCATCGAATTGCCCCGCTTGGCGCATCACGTCCGCTTGCACCAACAGTCTCTCTATGCGACTCGGCTCGCTGCGCTGATCGCCGCTGTCTGCGACCGCACTGATCGACACCGCGTCAATTCTCTCCAACGCAGCCAACGCCCGCAGAACCGCAGGTATCGGTGCCCGCAGCTCGAGGCAAATATCGGTGACAGATTGTCCGGCGCTGAGACTCGCAAGAATTCGCCGCTCCCGCACACCCAGTGTCTCAATGGGCGGGAGACAGTCGTGGTGAATCTCCACACGAACTTCATCAGAGGGAAACCGCTCGCGGATCTGTTGCCACTCGTCTTGGCGACGCGCCCCCTCCATCAACAGATGGTTGACATCGAGATTGAGTGACAACTTCTCACCAACCTCGTCTAGCTCAAGATCGAGACCACGGGCAGCCACATCGCTGAAGACGAACTCTCCAGGCAAATCGAGAAAGAGGTCATAGATTGATTCGCAGGCGAGCTCCGCGAGACACTCTTGCAACTGTTCTTCGGTGAGCAGATTGCAGGCCAACAGGGAGCGGTGCAAAGTTACGTCGTGGTGGCGCTTGTACTGCATCGCGCCGCGTAGGTCTTCCTCAGTGAGCAATCCGCTTGTAACGACAATGTGCCCAAGATTATCGCGAAGCTCGGGCCCCGTGTAACCGGTGACCTGACCCTGTTCCAACAACAGCTCCCATTCATTGCCGTCTCGAGTCACAACGAGACTGCCTGAGCGCGCCGTCGTCTTCACCCACCCGAGCAAGTCGGAGAGTGGCATGGTTTGCAGTGAGCCTAGGATAGCCATATCTAGAACAACTTATTCCTGTTTGAAGTGTTATTGTAGTCCTGATTTACGGAGTGTAGCTCAGCCGTGTTAGTCTCGACCAACGAAATCTTATTATTCGCATCGGCGCTGTTCCCACTCGCACCCGTGGTGTTCTCAGTAATTCCATGCGAGAGGTAGGCGAAATTTCAGTTGTGGGCGGCGGACTCGCCGGCGTCGAGGTGGCGTGGCAACTCGCCGAAGGCGGGTCCATCGTCCGTCTCGTGGAGATGAAGCCCCTCGAACGAAGTCCCGCGCACAAGAGTGACTTGCTGGCTGAGCTCGTCTGCTCCAATTCACTGCGCTCCAACAATCCGAATAATGCGGTCGGACTGCTCAAGCGAGAAATGGCCCGACTTGGCTCCATCGTCATTCGTTGCGCCGAACAGACCCAGGTGCCAGCGGGAGACGCCCTCGCGGTCAACCGGGCCGATTTCAGCGCCGCGGTGACACGCGCCATCTCCGAACATCCACGCATCCGTCGGCAAACCCGCTGCATCGTCGATCTGCCGGCGTGCGAGCCGCACGTGGTTGCCACGGGACCCTTGACCGCAGCCGCTCTCGCCCGTGACATTGCAGAGAAGACCGGGAGCGACCGGATGTTCTTCTATGATGCCATTGCCCCCATCGTCAGCGGCGACAGCATCGACAGGGACATCGTCTTCGCTGCTTCCCGCTACGGCAAAGGGGATGGGGACGATTACCTCAACTGTCCCCTGGGCAAAGACGAGTACGAATCCTTCATCGATTCCTTGCTCGCCGCGGAATGCATGCCACTGCACGACTTCGAAGAGCCAAAATACTTTGCCGGTTGCATGCCGGTCGAAGTGGTGGCTGCCGACGGCCGTGAGTCGCTCCGATTTGGCACGATGAAGCCCGTGGGCCTCACCGACCCTCGCACTGGCCGGCGCCCCTACGCCGTCGTGCAGCTGCGTCAGGAGGACAAAGCCGGACAGTCCTTCAACCTGGTCGGCTTCCAAACCAAGCTCAAGCACCCGGATCAACGCCACGTCTTTCGCATGATCCCGGGCCTGCACAACGCCGAGTTTCTGCGGCTCGGTGGCGTACACCGCAACACATTCATTGACGCTCCAGCCCTGCTCGACGAGCGCATGCGTCTGCGTGGTCACGAACACGTCCGTCTCGCCGGTCAGCTCACTGGCGTCGAGGGCTATGTGGAGAGCGCCGCCCACGGTTTGCTGGTGGGCTATTTGTACGCGCGAGAGCTTGCCGGCAAAGAAGTCGTGCCCCCACCCCCTGAGACGGCCCTGGGTGCCCTCTACGAGCACGTCCGCGGTAACCTGCGCTTGCCCAATCGCCCCTACGAGCCGCAAAACATCAATTGGGGAATGTTCCCGCCGCCGCCACCAGAGGTGCGCAAACGCGAGGTCAAACAGGCTCGAGCCGACCGTGCCATCAAAGTTTTCGCCGCCTGGGCGGCGGAGCAGGGTCTTGACAGCAGTACCTGACTCTCATTCCGATCCGATCCGATCCGACCTGACCGAGCCGCTGCCGTAATCATGCCAGAAGCTTGGGAATGATCGCCTGAGTCGTTATCATGAAAACGTGGAAACACTGTTAGACAACTTCGGCGCGTTTCTGCGTCAAGAGCGCCGCTATTCCGAGCACACGGCGCGTAGCTACACAACTGACGTCAGAGCCGCCATGGCGTACGCAACCGAGCATGGACGCGAATCGCCCGAACGTTGGACCACGGACCTGTTGCGCGGTCACCTCGCTCGATGTCGCCGCCCCGATGGCTCTCGTCTCAGCGCAGCTTCCTTGGCACGCAAGCAGAGTGCTCTACGAACTTTTTTTGGTTGGCTCAAGCGCCAACATCCAGATGTCGGCGATCCCACCGCCGCCTTGCGCGCCCCGAAGATCGCCAAGCCCTTACCAAGGGCTCTCGACGCTGACGCGGTCATGGCCATGCTTCAACCCCCGCAGGGCAACGACATCAAAGCACTGCGCGACCACGCGGCCCTGCTCCTGCTCTACGGCCTGGGACTACGTGTCAGCGAAGTAGCCTCGCTGTTGGATGTCGATCTCGATCTTGCCCGCCACGTTGCGCGAGTGCAGGGCAAAGGCAGCAAGCAGCGCGATGTGCCCATACCGGCCGGATGTATCCCGGCGCTCGCCGCCTACCGGGCGTTGCGACCTGCCACGGCCGGAACACGATTTCTCGTGGGTCAAAATGACGGCGGTCTCGCGACCCGTACCATCGCTCGAATGGTCGATGGTGCCGCCCTGAGGGCGCTCGGCCGACATGCATCCCCACACCAGCTCCGCCATTCCTTTGCCACACATCTGTTGGCGGGCGGCGCGAATCTCCGAGAGATCCAAACCCTGCTCGGCCATGAAAACCTGTCAACCACCCAACGCTACACCAAAGTAGGGATCGACCGACTCTTCGCCATCTATGACAAGGCCCACCCACGGGCCTGAGGCCATCCATTATTCCCCAGGGGCCCAACACCAGTCGTTCGCATGACATTCCTTGAAATATTCCCGAGGGGTGAGGCGTCCCATCAGCAATCGGTCGTACGTCTTGATTTGACCGTTGGTATCGCGTCTATATTGGCGGCGTGGAGCGGTCGCCGAAAACCGCGTCAATCAACATTGGAGGATTTTATGAGAACAGCATCCATCGCCCTCGCCTCTGGCATCATCGCCATGGCAGCATCGGCGAGCGCTGCGAACCCCGTCGCACAAACAGAGGCCCTGGTGCAGGCGTTCAAGGCGGTGAAACCGGCCCCAAAGGATGGCTCTGAGCTTTCTGCCACTGACAAGAAGGCAAACACCGCCGCCTTTGCCAATCTCGATTCATTCTTCAATTGGGACCGTTTGACAGCCGACCCCATCGCTCCGCACAAGGCCAAGCTCAACGCCGAGCAGTTGGCCGAGTTTAAGGATTCCTTCAGAAAGCTCATTCGCCTGGTGGCCTATCCAAACTCCGGCTCTTTCCTTGGCCGCGCCACCTACAAGCTCAAAGCCGAAAAGAAGGGCAAGACAGACGACGCCATCATGGAAGCGTATCTTGCTGAAGAGGACTTCGAGACAACAGTAACGTTTCATTGGCTTGCTTCCGGATCGAGCCTGCAGATTGTCGATGTCAGCTTTGACGGCGCATCGTTGATCCACGACTACAGCAATCAGTTCGGCCGCATCATCACCAAGTCAGGCGCTGACGGTCTCATGAAGAAATTGCGTACGCGCCTCGAAAAAGAGGAAAAAGCGAGCATCGCCGAGCTATGAATTGTCGAGCTCTCTGGATCCTTCTGCCCTGTAGTTTGCTCGCAAATGGCGCAGCTGCAGAGCCGCTGACGGTCGACCAGTGTGTCGAGATTGCCTTGTCACGAAGCGCTTCAATTGACGAAGCCGAAGCGAAGGTCAAACAACACGAGGCGGTGCTGGCTGAGGTCGAGTCGAGCTACTACCCCAAGCTTGCGGGCATTGCCTTCGTTGCTCCCATGTACACCGTGCGCGGCGACATCAACAGCTACGAGCGCAAATGGAAATCCCTGAATCACTGGGGCCCTTACACCTACCTCGAGGCTCTGTTGGCGCAACCCTTGTACACTTTCGGCCGGGTGGAGGCGGGTGAAAAGGCAGCCAGCGCTCGCGCTGCGGTCGAACGCGCCCGAGTTCGCGAGGCGGAGCTCGTCGTCGCCCTCGAGGTGCGCCGACTCTACTTCCTGCGCCTGTTCGCACTCAGCATGTTGCCCGCTCTGGACAACGCCGCCAGCATCCTCGACGAAGCGCAGGAAAAGGGCGAGGAGGAGTACGCAAAGAGCAGCGGCGAGATCACTCAGGTCGACCTGATGAAGCTGTCCTATGGTGCCTCAGAGATCTCCAAGTTCCAGATCGCTGCCCGTGCAGGCGCAGCCCTCGCCCTGTCGGCACTCAAACACACGATGGGTCTAGCCGAAAGCGAGCCACTCGAGCTCGCGGACCAGCGCTTGCCGCGCCTGGATGACTATGATCCGCCCGGCCTGACCGCCATGCTCACCGAGGCCAAGGCCAATCGCCCCGAGTGGATCCAGATCACGAGTGGCAAAGAGGCCGCAGCAGCTCTTGAGCGTGCGGAGCTGTTGGCCATGGCACCGGTGTTGCTCCTTGCGGGTCAGATCCACTGGACCTGGACACCCATGCGCGATGACTTGGAGAACCCCTACCAATATGATCCGCATAACGATCTTTACGGCGGCGTAGCCTTGGCACTCAACTTCAATCTTGACCCGGCCCTCGCGTACGCCAAAGCCGACAAAGCGCGGGCACTGCATCAGGAGGTCGAGGCTCTCGAACAGTTCGCCTCCACGGGTATTCCGCTGCGCGTGCGCAAAGCCTACGACGAGGTGATTCGCTTCCGCGAAGTGGTCACGCTCTCACAGGATGGCGTGAAATCCACGACCAAATGGATGGAGTTTGCGGGTGCCGCGTACATGCTCGGCACCGGCGAAGCCAAAGACCTGCTGGAAGGTCTCGTGGCATTCTTGCAGGCCAAACAGTCCTACTATGAGAATCTGCAAAACTACTACATCGCCCGCGCAGAGCTCGATTTCGCCGTGGGCCGCTAGCCACACCACTCCAGATCCATCATCCAATGCTACCCGAATCGCCAGATGGAGATTTGGGGCCACAATCCCACCTTGCCCGGATCAATCGGATCTGTTAGGTCGGAGCCAATCGTGCTTGAGGCCGCCTGTGGCGGGAGGGAGTTCATGAGTAGTCGCGATCGTCGGGCAAACGAACGACGGCAGGCAGGGAAAAATGTCTCGGTCGATCGGCGTCAACAGGAACGCCGTCTTGGTGATCGTCGCACCACGGATCGTGTGCCGCTAGAGCTCTGGATGGAAGAGGTGTCGGGTGACGATGTCTACTTCCGTCGCACAGGCAACGTCTCGCCGGGCGGTGTGTTCTTCGATCGTGCGATTCCCCACCCATTGCGTACTGCCGTAACTCTGAAGTTCGCGTTGCCCGGAGACAAAGAGATGGTCGTCGCCCGCGGGCTGGTTGTGAGCGCGGCAGGGGCAAAGGATGGCCTTGGCATGGGAGTCAAGTTCATCTCCATCGAAGGCGACGGTGCCAAACGAATTAGGTCCTACATTCGCAAGGGCTGATATTCCCGACCAGCCGACTGCTCGTTAGATGGGATGGACGAGGATGTCGACAGAGACCTTCTCGCCGCCCTCGACAACTACTCCGTCCGCACACCCCACACCGATGACGCCATCCGAGCTATTGCGCGCCTCAACGAAGACTATGCGTTTTTCCCCGGCGGCGACATCTTTGAGGACAAGGTCGTCGCCAATGGTACCCTCGGTGACGGCCAAGACCTCGATGCGGGCATCGTCGGGTTTGATGTCACCGAGCATCAACGATGAGCAAGTGACAAACACCCCATCGGTGCGCTTCCAGTCCAGTGCATGCAAAGTGAGACTCGCCGTGTCATCCGCGAGCAGCGCATCAATGCGCACGTTGGCGCTCAACATGGTCACCTGCTCGGCACCACATCCACAGAGAACCAACGCCATCAGGGTCATGCACTTCATTATTGGTCTCCAAAGGCTACGTTCACTTGAATGTCACCGCTGGAGCCGCTCGACAACGCAACCGCGATGACAGTGATGAGCACCGCCGCACCGCCGCCGACCATCGACCAGATGGCCCATTGGGGAAGGCCATCGCTGTCATCCTTGCCGTCGCCGGGGGGGGCGTCAAACCCATCGCCACCGTCCTCACTGGCACCGTCGTCATCGTCGTCGGTGTATCCACCGCTGTCACCGCTGTCACCGCTGTCACCGCTGTCACCGCTGTCACCGCTGTCACCACTGTCTTTGCGGCCCCCCAGGCCGCCGGATCCCACGGTCACGGACACTTTGTTCGGATCCGCTTCCCCTCCGGACGAAACCTTCACACCGGACGGCAACGTCGACACGAGATAATAGGAGGCAATACCCTTCGCGGGCACCTCAAGGTCGAGACTTCCAACGTACCGGTTGCCCTCCAGCACCAAATCAACCTGCTCGAAGCCAGTGTCGCGGTCCACTGCGACAAACGCAGAAATCAGGGAGGGCTGGCTGTGCGACGGTGGGGCCACTCGCAACACCCACATCGCCCCCCGCGACTCGAGATCCACTGGCTCGAGTTCAAGATTGCTGAGCTCGTCAATTTGCTGTCTCACCCCGGAAAAGAGCTCGCGTAGCTTCGGTGAGGCATCGGGCCCCAGAGAGGACGCGGGATCCAGCGCGAGCATCCGTTCAAATGCAGCTCGGGCGTTGTCGTCCTGGCCAACAGCCATAAGAATGAAACCGCGCAGCCGCTCGCAGTCGACGGGGTGCTGAGCACCTTGGCAGGTTTGGCCAAGTGCCTTGAGCGCCTCTTCATAACGAGCCTTTTCGTACAGCCGCATGGCCCGAGAAACATCGTTGCCCGGGGCAGCAACCAACAACACCAGAAGAGTCGAGAGTATTCCAGTCATCATCATCCGCCAATAGCTTCCCCGTAGCGCGCAAACATGTCAAGGACCACACTTCCGACAATGCGCTCTTGACGGCAACAGGCGAGCGCCATTTACTCTCCAACGTGGCAGGCAAAAACGATCCGAAAGCTCTGGTGGCCTCTGTCCTCGGCAACCTCGGTGCCAAACCCAACAGACACCCCGACGCGGGAAGTTTCCCGCAGCCCCCACCATCGCCTGCGGCCGACAATGCCCATGCACCACCAGCTGACGCCGAGGAAACCGCGCGGGCTGCGCCGGCGGCACCTGCTGACGTTGAAGCGGAGCTTCACGCTCTCATCAATCTCTATTTCGAGTTGGAAGAGCCCGCCGAGCGGGATGCTCTGTTCGATCAGTTGGTGAGCTACCGCTCCCCTATGGTGACCGAGTTTCTGCAGGTGATGATGCAGGAGGATGAGGACGAGTTTGTCCGTGCGGCGGCTGCGGCTGAGCTCGCCCGTCGTGGTGTCAAAGAGGGTCTCGACGCACTCCAGAACGATCTCGAGGATCCCGAAGAGGCTTTCTTTTTCGTACACGCGGTGCAAGTCCTCTCGGAGGTCCTGGGTGCACCGTTTTACGATGCCCTGAAGATCCTTTGGCAAGATCCCAACGGTGATGCCGATCAACGGCGCGAGGCAATGCTGGGTTTAGAGAATCTCGACAACGAGCGTGCTCTGGCAGACTTCATCGATTTCATAAATAGCACTGAAAATATCGACGACATGCCCGATGACCAGGTAGAGGTCGCAATGATGGCGTTTGTGCGCCACGAGCACACCGCAGCCCACGGCCCTCTCGAGGCCCTACGCGATCGGATCCGCAAGGCCGTCGTGGATGCCGACGAACGCCAAGAGTTGGTGTCCTTTGTTCAAGAGGGCATCGACCTTCTTGTTGGCGAGTAACAGTCGACGCCTCCGCCAGATCCGCCGAACCCAATCCCTTAGTCCTCACCCCACCGCAACTTGGCCCGCAGGGTCTGAAAATAGTAGCGCTTGGGCGATGAGTACAGACGGGTTGGGATAGGGGCAGCACGCACCGTCATGACGTCACCCTGGCGTACCTCATGACCACTTTGTCCGTCAAAGGATGCCATCACGTCGCTGTCGGATTCCAACGCCACGGTGATCGGTTTGTCCGGTGAGACCACCAACGGTCGCTGGGTCAATGCGTGTGCACAGATTGGCGTGATCGCCACGCCGTTCAATCCAGGCGTCAGGATCGAGCCACCCGCCGCCATGGAATAGGCTGTGGACCCTGTTGGGGTCGCGATAATCACACCATCAGCTCGCAAGGTGGTAACCAGTTCTTCACCAAAGGAAATGCGGTATTGAGCGATGCGGGCCAATCCAAGTTGATTGACCACGGCGTCGTTGAGCACCCTTCCAGCAATGAGGATTTCGCTCCCTCGACACACGGCAACGTCAAGGCGCAGGCGGTCGACATAGGGGAGCTCGCCATTCAATGCCCGCGGCAGCATCTCCTCAAGCTCATCACGCGTCACATCGGTGAGGAAACCGATGTGCCCGAGGTTGACGCCGAGGATTGGCACAATCTTGTTCTGCAAAATAGACGCAGCATGAATCAGCGTGCCATCGCCACCAAGCACAAGAATGAGCTCGGCCTCACGCTCGATGGTCGCAGGGTCGACCGCCTCCACACCTTTTGGCAATGGCGAGAGGGAATGGTGGCCCTGGGCTTCAACGAGAAACACCGCGTTGGGCACGGCCCGCTGCGCGACAGCCAGGGAAATGAGCGCTTCGGGCGCATTGCCCTTGAGCACCAAACCAATTGTTGGACCCATGGCCATTGCCTATCACTAAGCACCAGAGCAGTACATCCAACGCCGGCGGCGTTGCACCCGCGACCAGCTTTGGATAGGAGAGCATGGTGAGCAATGAACTAAAATTATCCGCCGATTTGCGTGACCTTCCCTTCGCCATTGCGTTTGGCCAGACCGTGCGAGCCAAAGCAACCGGAGTGCTGGAACTCCACGATTCCATTGGGCTGAACCGGGCATTCTTCCTCGAAGGCAGACCCCAGGGCGCCACACTCTCGCGGCTTAAAAACCCGATGGGCCGCATTCTCATTGAGCAGGACTTGATCACCGAGCACCAGCTGGATGAGGCGTTGGTCATTCACAACCAGACCGCCAAGCTGCTCGGCCAGGTGTTGCTCGAGAAAGGTTGGGTCAGCGACTCAGGCCTCAAGCAGGTCATGGAGATCCAATCGCGCCTCAATTGCCTCAGCCTCTTCGGCATCAAAGAGGGTCGCCTCGAGTTCAACAATGGACTCGTGCATTTGACGGATTTCACCCCGTCGCCCATGTCTTCACTGATGACTCTATACGAAGGCGTCCGCGACCATGGCGCGTATGCGGTCACCTATCCACTGCTGGCGCAGCTCGCCTTCAACGCCATTTCACTGTCCGAGAACGCCGCGGGATTTTTGGAGCAGCTTCCCCCCGCCGAGCAAATGGCGGCGCGCCTTCTGGAGACATTCCGCTTTACCGGCGATCTGGCACGCAGCGTGCCTTTGGCCCCAGCCTCGTTGGGGTCGTTGTTGTTTGCACTGAACGAGCTTGGTGGCCTAAACATCGCCCCAGCCATCCAAGTGCCCCGCGGCACATAACGGATCTGCCATGCACGATGCGCCGCATGTTGGTGCGGTCAATCGGTTTCACTGCCCCACGCTTCGGTTCGTCCGGGTCCCCGCGCCTTGGCGCGATCGAGCGCGGTCTGGGCCGCATTGAGCAACTCGTCGACGGTTTCGAGATTGCCACCAGGATAGGTCGCCCATCCCGCTGACACGGTCACGCCCCTCGCATGTCCGTGAAACCCGTGATTGGCCACCGTATCGCAGAGCCGTGCACATACAGCGCGGGCTTGTTCACCGTCGGTGTGTGGTAACAACACCGCGAAGGTGCCGCCACTGAGCCGCGCCAAGATGTCGTTGGCGCGCAGCAAGCGCCCAGCAAGCTCCGAGACCACGGTAATCAACGCGTCCACCGCGCGATGCCCTACTTCGAGATTGATATTGCGCAACCCATCAATGTCCCAGATGCAAATCACCATGGCCAGTCGATGGCGGCGCGACCTGGCAATCTCCCGTTGGCAGGATTCAATGAACGCGCGGCGGTTGGGCAACTTCGTCAGCTCATCAATGGAAGCTTGCTCTCGGTGCCTCTCAACCGCGCGTTGTAACTCCCTCTGCAACGACTTCAGGCGCAGCTGCACCTGGATGCGAGCCACCAGCTCATCGGGTGAAAAAGGCCGCGTCAAGTAGTCACTGGCACCGACCTCAAATCCCGTGTCGCGGGCACTGTCGTCGGTTTGTGAGGTCACCAGGATCACTGGCAACACCGCGGCGTCGTGCTTCTGACGAATCGCTCGCAGAAGGCCAATGCCGTCGAGATTTGGCATCACGATGTCAGAGAGGACAATATCGACCTCTCCAGACATGGCAACTGGAAGAGCCTTGGTGCCATCCTCGGCTTCGATCACCTCTACATCGAGATCAGCTTCTTCGATGATCTTTCGCATCGCAGTCCGCAGACTGGCGCTGTCATCAACAACGAGAACAGTAGCAGTCACCGGTGATCTCCCGCCGCATCGGGGTTGTAGAGATAATTGACATGTTGGTACAGACAGATGCGGTTTCGGCCCTCTCGCTTGGCCTGAGCGACCGCTTGATCGGCGTTGGCGAGCAGCTGCTCGACACTTGTTACGTTCTTCGAGGGAAAAAATGCGACCCCTACAGAAACCGTCAGCTTTGATGCGTTCTTGCCCTCCCTGAAGTCTCTCTGCGCAACAGAGCGCCACACACGTTCTGCCACCGGCAGGCAACCAGAGAAATGTGTCTGAGGCAGGATCACCAGAAACTCTTCGCCACCATAACGTGCGACAGAGTCCGTTTCGCGAACCGCTCCGGAGATCAACTTGGCCAACTCAGTGAGAACAAGATCCCCAAAGAGCTGACCGTGGTTGTCATTGATGACTTTGAAGTGATCGATATCCACCAAGAGGATAGACAGTGGGTCATTGTAGCGCTGCGCCCGCAGAAATTCGTCCTTGAGCCGCTGATGCATGGCCCGGTGATTGCAGAGCCCCGTGAGATCGTCGGTAACACTGAGCGCCTCGAGTTGCTTGCGCTTGCTGTTGACCTTGTCCTGCAACGACTTGATGCGCAGCATCGATGCGACCCGAGCTCGCAGCTCCAACGGATTGTATGGTTTTGCGAGATAGTCGTCGGCACCGAGTTTGAGCCCGGTGACCTTCGAGCCGATGTCATCTTTCACCGAAACTAGAATGATTGGAATGAAGTTATCGTCGGCGAAGGATTTGACGATGCGACACACCTCCAACCCATTCATCTTCGGCATCATCACATCGAGGATAAGAAGGTCGGGGGGAGCTGCTCGGATCTTTTCAACCGCCTCGACGCCGTCGTTGGCAGTCTCGATCACGAACCCGAGGCCCTCGAGGGTCTCCTTCACGAGATTCCGCATCGACCGATCGTCGTCGACCACCAGAATCTTGGGTTGGCCTTCCATCTCTCCGCCGTCCATTTCCCCCAACGCCCGCCGCGCCCCAACCCCAAACATCCAACACCGAAAGGGAATCATAGCACAGCACAACGTCCGCGAAAGGGTCGGCCGGTTCCCATTTCTTTCTGTTCCATTGCTGTCCCATTTCTGTCCCATTGCTGTCCCATTTCGGTCCCATTTCTGCCCCATTTCCAGTCCTGGAAAATCCCTTGCCCAGAATCGACAACGTGGTAGTCAACCTGCGATGCGATTTTGCCTCCGGTGAAAACCGTCAGAGGGTCTTGGCATGGTTGGCTCGATGAAACAGCGCTACACCACTAGCCAGGTGGCACGTCTTCTGAAGCTTCCAGAGCACCGCATCCGTTCGTATGTCCGCTGCGGTATCATCTCGGGCGGCCCAGACATCGGCGACGAAAAACAGATTCACAAGGCCAGCCCGCAGAAACCGGCCCGTAGCGACGCCAATCAGAAGAACCGCCTGAGCTTCGACTTCCGCGACATCCTCGTCCTCAAAACCGTCCGCAAGCTGATGTCAGCCGGTGTGCCCCCGAACCGCGTAAAACAAGTCCTTGCCGCCGTGCGCAAACAGCTTCCAGCCGAGCGGCCGCTCTCAGCGGTGCGCATCACCCTCAAGGACGGCGTTATCGTCGTCTCCGACGGAGACGTCCATTGGGAGCCAGAGAGCGGCCAATCACAACTCAGCTTCGCCGCATTCGACAGCCCGGTTCATTCGCAGCCATCCAACCCAGGTTCCAACCCCGGCACCAACCCACCCGTCAATCCAGCTGTCAACCCAAGCTCCATGGCCTTCGGGATGATGTTGGGCGCGAAAACGGGCTCCATGCCCAACTGGGTGCCCGGTGGCTCTGGCGACGCCCCACCGCACCCAGTATGGTTCAGGGCAGGAAACCAACCCACCCTCTCCGAGATCATCCATTCGAAAAAGTTGAGCCAGGGGGTCCCGGGCGCTCCAAATGGCACTGTCAAGGGCGGCACTCTGGCAATCAACAGCGCCGATCGTTGGTTCAACTTCGGCCTCGACCAAGAAGACAGCGACCCCGACGGTGCCTACGAATCATACCTGAGAGCCTTGGCCCACAACCCCGAACACGTTGAGGCCATGATCAACATCGGCCGGTTGTGCTCCGAGGGAGGCGACGACACCCGCGCCGCCGCCTACTTTCGTCAAGTCATCCGCGTCACACCCAGCCATCCGGTGGCCCATTTCAATCTCGCAGTCACCATGCACGATCAGAACAACCTCGATGCCGCCCTGGTTTCCTACAAAAATGCCCTCATCCAGGACCCCGACTTCGCCGACGCCCATTTCAATCTGGCAAACCTCCTCGAAGAGATCGGCGACCACGAAGGGGCAACTGAGCACATGAAGGCCTACCACCACACCACCGAAACCCGGCGCTGAGACTCAACCAGACGTTGATCATGAGACTCAACCAGACAAAAAAAGCATAGGCATCACGGTTCCAATTGCAACACCCCAAATACTGTGTTATCGCTCCGCCTCCTGTTGTCGAGGTAACTCACCCAGGAACTGTTCTTTGCAGGGGTGGTAGTTAAGTTGGTTATAACGCCGGCCTGTCACGCCGGAGGCCGCGGGTT